>Ga0256407_10006884_pt1 | contig 17365 bp, 16 predicted proteins | sample RumenRJG_04DNA_FD_193489 | JGI IMG/M metagenome (GOLD analysis project Ga0256407, IMG submission 193489) | Bovine rumen microbial communities from Lethbridge, Alberta, Canada - RJG_04 | ecosystem: Host-associated > Mammals > Digestive system > Stomach > Rumen | place: Canada: Alberta...
ATCAGAGTAGCGTTGGCGAAGTTCAGGTCATCATCCCTCACGATGCTGGCAGTGTAGAGCTGCCAGTTGCCGTTACGCTCTGAGGCATATACGATGGTCCTGCCGTCGGGTGCGAAATCCACGTCAGCCTCAGCGCCTGCCGTCTGGGTAATCCTGCGGGTTGTGGCATATTCCGTGCTGGTAACAAACACCTCACCTCTCACCACGAAGGCCACTTGCTTGCCATCCTTGCTCACCACAGGCCGACGTGCTCCTGTAACAAAGCTGAGGTCTACAATCGCCACTTCGTCGTCACGGATTAGAGATACAGCCAGTTTCTTTGGCTTCTCTGCTCCCTTCTGGGTATATATCTCTCCGTTGTAAGCATAGCAGAGCATACCGTTCTTCGCCATACTCAGGAAACGAACAGGATGGGTCTTGAAGTTAGTAACAGGCTTGACGTCATTACCCTCACAAGAGTACACATTCATGCTTCCTCCATTGCGTTCGCTCAGGAAATAGAGTTTCTTACCATCGGCACTAACCACAGGATTACGGTCCTCACCAGGATTATCCGTGATGTTTGTATGCTTACCGCTCTTGGCATCATAGAACCATATATCACGCGTTATAGAAGAGGTATGGTGCTTGCGCCACTCGTCTTCTCCGCCCTTACGGTCCTGATAATAGAAGCTCTTGCCGTCAGGTGTAAGACTGAGCATCTCTACGGGTGTACCCAATACCTGTAGAGTACGTCCGCCCTTCACTGGCACCTTGTACAGTTCCGTCAGTCTGCCTGACGGGAACATCACGCTCTGTGCCGGGTCCTGTATCTGCGCCCCAAAGAGCACCCATTTGCCATCGGGTGTGAAAGCCTGGGGCACCTCTGCCACACTGTTGTATGTCAGGCGTCTGGCCACTCCGCCCTCAGCCGCCATCACGAAGATGTCGAGGTTGCCGTGTCTGTCACTGGCAAAGGCTATCTGTCTGCCGTCGGCGCTCCATACGGGAGAACACTCATAACTGTCCTGCGTGGTCAACCGAACAGCAGTTCCGCCATTTACAGAAACCTTATATATGTCTCCCTTGTAGCAAAAGAGCACTTGTGAACCATCAGGACTGACCTGAACATCCCTAAGCCATAGGGGTGTAACAGTCTGGCTGGCATCTGCCTGTTGTGAGAAACCTGTAAAGAGTGCTGTCAGTGCAGCGATAATAAGTTTTTTAGTATTCATTATCTTCTTTATTATTTAGCTATTTGTATAATTTCTGCAAAAATACAATTATTTCTGCAAACGACAAAGCTTTTTGCTGAAAAAAAAAGCAGATTCGTTGAACGGATTTCCGTACACCATTATTTCACCGTACCTTTGCATCGTCAAAAGTTAAGAATTAGTTTTTTCATACATAAATTAGGTTATTGTTAGTTAGTTAATTGGTTAGTAAGGATTTTGGGGCGCAGTGATGCGCCCCAAAATCTTTTTTCTTGCAAAAAATTACCAACTATCAGTTATTTTTATTATATTTGCACCCAAATATCTTACTAACAAGAAATGAATTATGGAAAATCAGCTATTATTCGACATCTTTGGCTGGATAGCCAGCATCGGCCTCATTTGCGGATATCTGCCACAGGCCATTCATACTATGCGTACTCGAAGAACCGACGGAATATCGTTGCCCGGATTCATTATGATGGCAATCGGAAGTTTTGCGTTTATGGCACAGGGCTGGATGCTCGGGCGCGAGGGTGTCTTCATGTTCTTTACTAACGCTATCACCTTCACATGTAGCATTATCATCTTCGTGATAAAGATGCAAAACGACAGAAAGAAGAAAAAATGAGACTACTGACAACGCTTGCCATCCTCCTTGCTTTTTGCTATAGCAAGGTACAGGCTCAGGGCGAGACCATCGTATTTACACCCCAGTGGACGGCACAGGCTCAGTTTGCGGGCTATTATGTGGCCGAGGCGAAGGGGTTCTACCGCGAGGCGGGATTGAAAGTGAAGATAGAACATCCGTCGTCCACGCAGCCTGCCATGAGTCGTTTGCGCAAAAAACAGTGCCAGGCAACGACACTGCAGCTCTGTCAGGCCTTGGAGATAATCGATCAGGGCATTCCCTTGGTGAACATCCTACAGACATCGATGAATAATGCGATGGTAATTGTCTCTGCTCGTGGTAAGGACCCGTTGACTCAAAAGGGTGCCCGTGTGGGCATCTGGAGTGTGGGCTTCGGACAGCTGGCCATCTGCATGAGCATCAAGGACCATCTTGATTACGAGTGGATCCGTTTTGCTCAGAATGTCAACCTCTTCCTCTCCGGTGCCCTCGATGCCACGCTGGCCATGAGCTACAATGAATACTACCAGCTGGTACAGGCAGGTATAGAGACTAACGACAAGAATGTTTACCGTTTCTGCGATCATGGTTACAACGTGCAGGAAGATGGTGTCTATATGACTCGAGAGTACTATTCCAAGCACAAGGATCAGGCACATCGTTTCGCCCAAGCCAGCAGGAAGGGCTGGGAATGGGCAGCACAGCATCCTGATGAAACACTCGACATCGTGATGCAGTACGTAGACAAGACCAAAATCGCAACTAATCGTGTTATGCAACGACTGATGCTCAAGGAAGTGCTTCGCCTACAGGTAGACCGCGAATCGAAGAAACGAGAGTTCCGCCTTCGTCCGGATATGGTTAAGCTTGCCAGCCAATTGATGGTTGAGAACAGTATGCTGAACCGCCAGATAACTTACGATGAACTTGTTTATGAATGAAATACTAAAATATATCCGCCGTAAACTATCCATAAGGGTCAGCCTGTGGGTTGTATTGTTTGCAGCCATCATATTCACCGTTGCCCTCGGATTCCTGTTCTTTCAGTCGCATGAGGCCGTAAGACAGGAGGCCATCAGCCACGCTTCGCAGATACTCGACAAGACATCGCTGCGCGTGGAAGGTATCCTGAACCGTGTGGAGGTTGCCTCAAACATGACCAAGTGGCTCGTATCGCGCCATCCTAACAAGGCCGACTCAATGTTTGTATACAGCCGTAGTATGCTGGCCAACAATCCCGACTTCTACAACTGCTCCATCGCCTTCGAGCCTTACTATTTCAAGGACAAAGGCCGCTACTTCTCTGCCTATACAAAACACATCGGCGACTCGTTACGCACCATACAGGGCGGCAGCGACAGCTACCAGTATTTCTTCACTGACTGGTATCTCATGTCGACGCTACTCGACAGACCGTGCTGGACGGAGCCATACATGGATCTCGACGTGACTACAAACACCAGCGAGATGGTGACAAGCTATTGCCAGACCATCAAGAACAAAGACGGCCAGAAGATAGGAGTCATCAACACCAGTCTCTCCATCTCCTGGCTCTCGAATACCATCTCTGCCACAAAACCGTATCCCAACTCCTATAGCATCATGATAGGTCGTGGCGGTACTTACTTCGTGCACCCCGACAGCACAAAGATTACCCGTCAGACCATTTTTACCCAGACCTTAGAACGCCCGGATACAGCTATGGTGGCACTGGGTCACGCCATGCAGCGTGGAGAGGAGGGCATGAAGCACATGAATATCGACGGCAAGGATTGTTACGTGTTCTATAAACCGCTTGGCAATACAGGCTGTTCGATGGCTATCGTATGCCCTGAGAAAGATATCTTCAGCGGCTTCGACCGTCTGCGCCGTTCAGTCATGGCAATTGTAATCACTGGTCTGCTGCTGATGTTATACCTGTTTATCCGCATCATCACCCGCGAGCTGAGCCCTCTGCGACGACTGGCTCATGAGGCTGAGACCATCGCATCTGGACATTTTGATGCCGAGTTGCCCAACTTCGAGCGCATCGACGAGATCGGACAGCTGAGCCACTCGTTTGGCAACATGCAGCAGTCATTGGTGAAATACATCGAAGAGCTGAAGGAAACCACTGCCGAGAAAGCCTCGATAGAGAGCGACCTCCGTATTGCCAACGGCATACAGATGGGTATGTTGCCTGAGAACTTCCCCACACGCGGGGACCGTGACGACGTGCAGCTATATGCCTCGCTGACTCCTGCCAAGGAAGTGGGCGGCGACCTGTTCGACTTCTATTTCCGCGATGACAAACTCTTCTTCTGCATCGGCGACGTATCAGGTAAAGGCGTGCCGGCTTCGTTATTCATGGCCGTCACCAGAGCTGTCTTCCGTACCACTTCTGCCCATGAGTCTAAGCCTGACCGCATCGTAAGCATCATGAATCAGATGATTGCCGACATGAACAAGACCAATATGTTTGTCACCCTCTTCGTTGGTGTGCTCGACCTGCCTACAGGAATGCTGCACTATAGCAATGCAGGCCATGACGCGCCGTTGCTCGTAGGTGCAGGTGTTGGCGAGCTGCCTTGTGACAGTAACATACCTGTAGGTGTCATGCCCGACTGGGACTACACGCTGCAGGAGGCGCAGATATATACTAACACCACCATCTTCCTCTTCACCGATGGACTGACCGAGGCGACGAGTGCCGACTTTAAGCTGTTCGATATGGAGCGTGTCAACGATGTGGCCGTAAAGGCTCTCGCCCAGCAACAGCAGGAGCCTCAGCAACTTATCAGTCTGATGACAGAAGCCGTTCACCAGTTTGTGGGCGATGCTGAGCAGAGCGATGACCTAACGATGATGGCCATACAATACATAAAGAAGCAGTGTAATAGCGAAACAGCGTAGCCTCACATGGGGACAGGCACTCTTTGATGGAGCGGAGGGCCGCCTCCTTGATGACCTTCACCTGACTGAGGGCGATATACAGGTCGGGCTGCATCACGTAGCGATAAACGCCTGGATCTTCTTTGCTAAATTTAATCTTCTTCTCTACTGCTTTTACTTTCAATGCCATAATTCTCTTCCTTTCTTTTCTTTAAATTGTTAATAGATCGTTTTAATTTGTTGTTAATAATTCTTACTATCTCCGAATCAGACTCTGTTTTTGGCTTTCCCTATGAAACACTTATCCGCGCGCTTGATAATTTTTGTTCCCTAGTTAGGCCGCAAATTTCGCCTTTTTTCTTTGACAATGCAAAGGTACGAATATTTCATCGTCCTTGCAAATCAAATCGCCAAAATCGATATGTTTTGAACCTATTTTTCGTGTAATTACTAAATGCTTATATGAAAACCACCAAAACTGGACAATTGGACATTGGACATTGGACATTAAGGTGGTATTTTAATTTCAAACCGAATATCAGTACTATATATAATATATATATTATATATAGTACTGTATAATATTATATAATAATTATAATCTTCCATCATTTTTATGTCCATTCACATAAAAATATGGCTTAATGTCCAATTGTCCAATGTCCAATTGTCCCAATCTATACTGACACCATGTGACAAAACTCTACCAAGCTGGTAGAGAATTATCTTTCTGATCACAGAAGGGACTCTCATTGTGCTCAACTACCTGCGCACCCTGCCTCTACATCATTCGCAGCGTGAGTTGGAGTCTGGCGACCACTACACTGATTTCTCATTCGATATCCGCCCAACAGACGATTTGCTCGGTAAACTGTTTTCCTATCGCGATAGCATCGAAGTACTCGAACCAGCCGATCTGCCCGACTTTTGAAACACCCTTCACTATATATTTGCAGCCGATAACTCGATTGTTGAACTAAAATTATTAAGTTATGGCTGGATTATTTTGCACCCACAATCTTATAATAAGGCGAATATTTCGGGAAATTTTCGGAAATTTTAGAAAAGGAAAATCGCTAAGTGCTTTATTTTTCAGCGACTTAGCGATTAAAATGTTGGGGTACTCGGACTCGAACCAAGAATGACAGGACCAGAATCTGTAGTGTTACCATTACACCATACCCCAATGTCATGCTCAACAAAACGTCCTTGTTTCGTTTTGCGGGTGCAAAGGTACTACTTTTTTGTGAACTACCAAAATTTTTCGCAGAAAATTTCAAAAAAACCGCAAAATTTTCTATTTTCTTTTGCATTTAGCGCATTTTACTGTACCTTTGCACAGAATTTTCACCTAATTATATATAATGGAACAAACAAAACAGTTAGTAGAGACGATTAAGGCAGGTATCCAGGAGAAGAAAGGCAGCCAGATAGTGATTGCTGACCTTACGAAAATCGAGGGAACCATCTGCAAATACTTCATAATATGTCAGGGAGGCTCACCCACACAGGTAGAGGCGATAGCAGAGTCGGTTGGCGACATGTGTCGCGAGCAACTCAAGGAGAAGCCCGCCCACGTGGTAGGTCTGGAGAATGCGCAGTGGGTGGCTATGGACTATACCGACGTGCTGGTGCATATCTTCCTGCCCGACGTGAGAGAGTATTACGATCTGGAGCATCTGTGGGAGGATGCAAAACTGACACGAGTGCCAGACGTAGATTGAACTTTGAACAATGAACATTGCACATTAAGCTTTAATGGATAACAAACAGAATCAGAATAACAACGGGCCGAAGATGAACATGCCCAAGTTCAATATGAACTGGATATACATGGTAGCCATCCTCGCCCTGGGACTGCTGTATTTCTCAAGCGGCGGTCCTGAGAACAGCAGTATCGCGAAGAAAGCCACATACACAAACTTCAAGACGATGGTGGCCAAGGGCTACGCATCGAAGGTGGTGGTGAACAAGAGTCAGAACACCCTGAAGATGTACGTCAAGCCAGAGCATATCCGTGACGTGTTCCATCAGGGGACACAGCAGACGGGCACTGAGCCGTATATGGAGGTGGAGTTCGGATCGGTAGACCAGGTGGAGACATTCCTCAACGAAGCCAAGGATGCCAAGACTTTCGACGGCGACCTCAGTTTCGAGAACCATCAGGACAGCGGATTCTTCAACATGATACTCTATAACATCCTGCCCTTCGCATTTATCATCGGCCTCTGGATACTCATAATGCGCCGCATGGGAGGCGGAGGCATGGGCGCAGGCGGCAGCGTGTTCAGCGTAGGCAAGTCGAAAGCCAAGATGTATGAGAAGGGCGGCGACCTGGGTATCACATTCAAGGATGTGGCAGGACAGGCAGGCGCCAAGCAGGAGATACAGGAGATAGTGGAATTCCTCAAGAACCCACAGAAATATACCGATCTGGGAGGAAAGATCCCCAAGGGAGCACTGCTCGTGGGGCCTCCAGGAACAGGTAAGACCCTGTTGGCCAAGGCCGTAGCCGGAGAGGCAGGAGTGCCTTTCTTCTCGATGTCAGGATCAGACTTTGTGGAGATGTTCGTGGGTGTGGGAGCCAGTCGTGTGCGCGACCTCTTCTCACAGGCCAAGGCAAAGTCGCCATGTATCATCTTCATCGATGAGATAGACGCCGTGGGACGTGCCCGTTCGAAGAACCCAGCCATGGGCGGTAACGACGAGCGTGAGAACACCCTCAACGCACTGCTTACAGAGATGGACGGATTCGGCACCAACAGCGGTGTTATCATCCTCGCTGCCACCAACCGTGCCGACATGCTCGACTCAGCACTGCTGCGTGCAGGACGTTTCGACCGTCAGATACACGTAGACCTCCCTGACCTCAACGAGCGTAAGGAGGTGTTCCAGGTTCATCTGAAGCCGCTGAAGATTGACGACACTGTGGATATCGACTTCCTTGCCCGTCAGACACCAGGATTCTCAGGCGCCGACATCGCCAATGTATGTAATGAGGCCGCACTGATAGCAGCACGTCACGACAGTGAGAAGGTGGGCAAGCAGGACTTCCTCGATGCCGTAGACCGTATCATCGGAGGTCTGGAGAAGAAGACAAAGGTGATGACACAGGCCGAGAAACGTTCGATAGCCATCCACGAGGCTGGCCACGCCACGATATCATGGTTTACGGAGTTTGCCAACCCACTGGTAAAGGTAAGCATCGTACCTCGCGGACAGGCCCTCGGAGCAGCATGGTACCTGCCTGAGGAGCGTGTGCTGCAGACGAAGGAGGCAATGCTCGACGAGATGTGTTCGCTGCTTGGCGGACGTGCTGCCGAGGAGCTCTTCATCGGCTCAGTATCTACAGGAGCGATGAACGACCTGGAGCGTACCACAAAACAGGCCTACGGCATGATCGCCTTCGCAGGAATGAGCGAGAAACTGCCGAATATCTGTTATTACAACAATGCCGAGTATCAGTTCCAGAAGCCATATTCAGAGACAACGGCAAAGATTATGGACGACGAGGTGCTGCGCATGATCAATGAGCAGTATGAGCGTGCCAAGAAGATACTGATGGAGCATAAGGAAGGTCACGCACAGCTGGCCCAGCTGCTCATCGACCGCGAGGTGATCTTCGCAGAGGATGTGGAGCGTATCTTCGGCAAGCGCCCATGGACCTCACGTGCTGAGGAGCTCCTTGAGGCTCAGATGAAAGCCGACGCAGAGCGTATGGCCGAGGAGAGAGCCAAGGAGTTGGAGCGAGAAGCAAAGGCTCTTGAGGAAAAGAAAGAAGAAACCCCAAATAATAAGGAGGAGGAATAATGAATAATTTTATTGTCAGGACGATAACGGGAGTGCTGTTTGTGGCAGCAGTAGTTACTTGCTTTCTTAATCCGAGAGCAATGGTGTTTCTCTTTGCTCTGGTCACAGGACTGACGATATGGGAGTTTACTGGCCTTGTAAACGATAAAGGCGGCATAACCATCAACCGCATGATCTGCACTGTGGCAGGAGTATATTTCTTCCTCGCGATGGCAGGTTTCTGCAGTGGCATCACACCATCGTCGGTATTCATCCCCTATCTGTTGTCGATAGTCTACCTGATGGTAGCAGAGCTCTATCTGAAACAGGAAGACCCAATCGCAGACTGGGCATATACGATGATGTCGCAGATGTATATCGCATTACCATTCTCGCTGCTCAACGTTCTGGCTTTCCGCAGTCAGGGTTATGATATCCAGTACACCTATCTAATCCCCCTCTGCGTGTTTATCTTCCTCTGGATGAACGATACAGGCGCATACCTCTGTGGTTCGCTCTTAGGCAAGCACAAACTCTTCCCACGCATATCTCCAGGAAAGAGCTGGGAAGGCAGCATCGGAGGTGGCATCATAGTGATGGGCATAGCTGTGCTGATATGGTATCTTACAGACAAATACGGAGTGAACGATTTGGGTCTGAATCCATTTGAGTGGGCTGGTCTTGGACTGACGGTAGTGGTGTTCGGCACCTGTGGCGACCTTGTGGAGAGTCTCTTCAAACGTACTCTCGGCATCAAGGACTCAGGGAATATCCTTCCAGGACATGGAGGAATGCTCGACCGTTTCGACTCCTCGCTGCTTGCAATACCAGCAGCAGTGGTATACCTCTACACACTCACACTTTTTTAAATAAAAAATGTAAAATAAAAAATAAAAAATAATTACGATGAAGAATATATTCGTTGCCTTTGTGGCTTTTCTGGCATTATGTGCCTGCAGTAATGGTGAGAAGAAAGCACTTGAATATCGCGGACTCTCCATGGGTACTCCATTCAAGACCTTCTGTGACTCTCTTGTAGCTCGCGGATTCGCTATCGACTCTGCCAAGACCGACTCAGACTTCTCACGTGTCTCGATGGTTAACCCCGCAGAGAAATACCGTCTGATGATTGCTCAGCATAACGACACCATTGATGCCCTTCAGGAGAACTATATCATCTCTACTAACGACAGTACGCGAAAGATGTGGCAGCAGATACGTGACGACTTCGAGAAGAGCATTGGCGCATGGCCAAACATGCTTAAGGACGGAGAAGACCATCGTATAGCGAAATTCGAAGCCGAGGGCGGATTCATCACTGTAACCCTCGAGAACACCTACAAGCCAACGTTGTCTGTCCTTTATCAATCTAAATAGTCTTGCTATCAGCACTGATATCAGCACTGTTCTTCATGCCCACAACGGCAGAAGACACAATCCGCACCGAGCATCTTGAGGAGGTGGTGGTGACCTCTAACGGTGCCCTTCAACGAGTACAGAGTGTGCAGGCTGGAGCAGAACAGCTTCAGCTGAAAGAGCTCACCTCTACCCCATCGCTCTTTGGAGAGAATGATATCATGCGATCACTTCAGCTGTTGCCTGGCATCAAGGCCGAGAGCGACGCTTCGAGCAGTTTCCAGGTAAGAGGAGGAACGGCAGCACAGAATCTGGTGCTCTACGACAATGCGCCTGTAAGAAATGTAGGCCATCTGGCAGGACTCTTCTCTACCTTCAACGATGACGCCTTAGGAAGTGCCACACTCTACAAAGGGCTCCTCCCAGCGCAGTTTGGAGGGGCATCATCGGCAGTGCTGGATATCACAGGACGTACAGGCGACAAACAGAACCTGCATGGAGGATTGTCGATAGGTCTGCTATCAGCAAAGGCGATGCTCGAGGGACCGATAGTAAAAGACAAGGCCTCATTCCTTATCACAGCCCGCAGAAGCTATCTCGACGCCTTTCTTAAGCTGTCGAAGAACTACAGGAACAATGCCCTGTATTTCTATGACGTCAATGCTAAGGCCGACTGGACGATAACAAAACGCGACCAGCTGTTTCTTACCTTTTTCACTGGTTTCGACAGGACCGCCATAGAGGATATGATAGATATCCGTTGGCGTAACATCGCAGCAAGTCTGAAATGGCTGCATCATATCAACAGCGCAGGAAGCAATGCTCAGACAACAATCTTCCATAGCGACTACGAGACTGACAACGGAATAGACATGTTTGGCATTAACGTATGGTTCAACGGACACATCCGTCAGGAGAGCCTGCGCCATGACCTGCACCTTGAACTAGGGAATCACAAGTTAGACATAGGCCTTCAGACATCACTTCTGAATATAAAGTCAGCAGAGTGGCAGATTGTTAACAAGCACGACAAAGAACAGCGCCGGGCCTGGGAGAATGCAGCATGGGTGAATGGCATATTCAAGTTCTCAAAAAGACTTACCGCCTCAGCAGGAGTGCGACTGAGCGCATTCTCACCTATGGGAGGATCACTATATTACGATATCGATGAGAACGGTGAGATAGACTGGTTCTACAGCTACGGCAAGAACCAGATTGTGAAGACCCACCTTAACCTCGAACCACGTGCAAGTCTCAATTTCGACCTCTCACCTCTCACCTCTCACCTCTTACCCCTCTCTGTCAAGCTCGCATACGCACGTTCGACTCAGAATATCCACGCCCTGCGTAATCAGAACACCACTACTCCATTCGACCGCTATACTATCAGCAGTAATATCGTAGATCCTGAGATAGCAGACCAGGTTAGCCTGGGTATCTTTGCGATGACACCCTCACAGGACTATGACTTCTCGCTCGAAGGCTACTATCGTAAGGTAAAGAACGTGCTCGACTATCGCGACGGAAAATCCTTCAGCAGTGAGATAGAGATAGAGCGTCTCATCCTTCCTGGCGAGGGAAAAGGCTATGGAGTGGAGATGAGTGCAAGGAAGAACACTGGACGTCTTACCGGATGGCTCTCATATACCCTATCATGGTCAAAGACACGTATCGACGGTATCAACGGCAGCAGATGGTATGATGCCAACAACGACCGCCGACATGACGTCAGCATCGCCGCAATGTATCGTCTGAGCAACAGATGGACACTCAATGCCGCGTGGGTCTTCAATACAGGACAGGCCTTTACGGCTCCCAGTGGAAAGTACCAGATAGAAGACAACTGGGTATACTACTACGCAGAGCGTAACGGCTATCGTGCGCCAGACTATCACAGACTCGACGTGAGTGCCGTGTGGAAGAAGAAGTATCGCAGAACCACCCACGAATGGGCCATAAGCATCTATAATCTCTACAACCACTATAATCCCTACCTCATCAACTTCGAGGACAGTGAGAACGGTGCCCGTACCCGTGCTAAACAGTATTCGCTCTTCGGCATCGTACCCAGCGTAACGTTTAATGTAAAATTCTGAGCCATGAAGTATTTGCGTTTTACCATATTGTTTTCCGTGATGACGCTCCTCTCCTGTGAGAAGGACATCGACCTTGATTACCATCAGGTAGACCCACTCTATGTAATAGAGGCATCGATATCCAACGAAGGTACAAACGTACGCATCAGCCATACCAACAATATGGACGACAACAATGGCATCAGCGATGTTACAGGGACGAAGGTGACCCTCAGCGACGACAAAGGCAACAAATGGGATATTCCCTATACCCGGAACGGCTTTCACCGTATGCCTTCGCTCAAGGGAGTGCCTGGCACAACATATTATATAGATGTGGAGATAGAAGGTAAGCACTACACCTCGACATCTACGATGCAGAAAGAACCTAAGATGAACAGTTTCCGTTTTGTCTGGATGAAGGTTGGATCGGAGAGAATCTGTTTTGGCGACCTTAAGATACAGGACATCCCCAATGAAGACAGCTGGTACTATATGCATATATATCGCAACGGTGTAGGCCATCGCTGGGCTGTGATGCGCGATGAACAGAATCCTAACAAGGAACTGCAACAGCTGTTCTCATTCTTCCATGACGGGAAGACTCAGGAGAAAAACCAGCTTAATGACGGAGACGAGCTAAAGATCCTTATCAGAGCCATAGACCAGCGCTCATACGACTATCTCTACTCCATGCAACTGATGGACAACACAGGCACCAACCCCATGCAGAATTTCACAGGAGGTTGCCTGGGATATTTTACAGCATATAATCAGATTACCGTTTACCGTACCTTCTACAAAGAGGATGTGGAAGAAGAATAGTTCTTCCTTATAATCATTGTGACGGTAACATTGTATTCCTCGTTTTCATAGCGTAGCGTAATGGTGTCTTCCGTAAAAGACATCACCTGTGCCAGGATTTTCTGGTTGCTGCCTGACTCATTGACAAACTCCAGTCTAAGGTTATTGTTATCACAACGGTATGTTCCTTCGTATATGACGTCACCAAACACATCGTATGCAGTGAAAGAGCCATTACGCATCATACCATTATATTTGCCATCAGGCATGAATACAAACTTATCATAGGAAAAATTCTCCGGTTCCAGATCCGTATCACCATCGATGATGACATCACCCTTATCCCATCCACGATACCATGTTCCTACGATATATTCGCCCAGACGCTGTCCGTCATCATCGCCAGCGCCACAGCTACAAGTAAATAAAAGGGCAGCCATAACGACTGCCCTATATAATATCTTACTTAACATTTCCTACCTTTACGAGGTACTCAGCAATCTGAACGGCATTCAGAGCTGCACCCTTACGGATCTGGTCGCCAGAGAGCCAGAAGGTAAGACCACAGTCGTCGCTCAGGTCCTTACGAACACGACCTACGTAGATATCATCCTTGCCGGCTGTCTCGAGAGGCATAGGATAAGTGAGAGTAGAAGGATCGTCCTTCAGCGTACATCCAGGAGCGGCGGCGATAGCCTTCTGTGCCTCCTCAACGCTGATAGGCTTCTCTGTCTCGATCCATACTGACTCGGAGTGAGAGCGAAGAGAACTTACGCGAACACACATGGCAGAGCACTTGGCATCAGTATGCATGATCTTGCGGGTCTCGTTGAACATCTTCATCTCCTCCTTGGTGTATCCGTTAGGCTGGAACACGTCAATCTGAGGAATAACATTGTAAGCCAACTGATGAGCAAACTTCTTGATGGTCTTTACCTCACCCTCTTCTACCATCTCCTTATACTGCTGCTGAAGTTCAGCCATTGCTGCTGCACCTGCACCAGAGGCACTCTGATAAGATGCCACATGGATACGCTTGATATGTGAGATCTGCTCCAGAGGCTGGAGAACAACAACCATCATGATAGTGGTACAGTTAGGATTGGCGATGATGCCACGAGGACGGTTCAGGGCATCCTCAGCATTACACTCAGGCACTACCAAGGGTACGTCATCATCCATACGGAAGGCTGAAGAGTTGTCAATCATCACAGCACCATACTTTGTGATTGTCTCTGCAAACTCCTTAGAAGTGCCTGCACCAGCAGATGTGAAGGCGATGTCAACATCCTTGAAGTCATCGTTGTGCTGCAGGAGCTTCACTTCTATCTCCTTGCCTTTGAAGGTGTACTTCGTTCCGGCACTGCGCTCAGAGCCAAACAGTACCAGTTCATCCATTGGGAAATTTCTCTCTGCGAGGATACGCAGGAACTCCTGTCCTACTGCTCCACTCGCACCTACAATTGCTACTTTCATAAGTCTAATTTTATTTTGAATGTATAATTTTGGCTGCAAAGTTACTACTTTTTTTTTATTTTTTGAATCAATTATTCACATTATTCACATTTCTTTCCGAAAAAAGCACTACCTTTGCACTCGAAATGAGTATGATTGCCGCATATTTGCCCATCACCGACCCCACGTTGATCTTCTTCGTGGTGCTTCTGATTATCCTCTTCGCTCCTATAGTGATGAGTAAACTACGTATCCCGCATATCATCGGAATGGTGCTCGCAGGTGTCGTGATAGGCAGTCACGGCTTCAATATCCTTGAGCGCGACATATCCTTCGAGATATTCGGCAGTGTGGGAATATATTATATCATGTTCCTCGCGGGTCTTGAGATGGATCTTGAGAGTCTGAAGAAAAACTCCAGGCATTTCTTTATCTTCGGCCTTCTCACATGCTTCGTGCCACTGATACTAACGTATATCATGTCGCGTTCACTGCTTGGATATTCCCATCCTGCATCGTTCCTCTTGGGATGTATCATGGCCTCAAACACGCTGGTGGCATATCCTATCGTGGGGCGATACGGCCTGCAGAAGCACTCTTCAGTACAGCTCTCCGTAGGCTCATCTATGATATCGCTGTTTATGGCGCTGGTGATGATTGCCGCCCTGTCAGGAGCCTTTGAGGAAGGTGGAGGAGGGTTCCTGTTCTGGCTTGGCTTCATTCTGAAACTCGCAGTATTCATAGCTGGTTCGATAGTGCTCATCCCCAAGATGGCGAGGTATTTCCTTCGCAGATACAGCGACTCTGTGATGCAGTATATCTTCGTGCTCGCAGTGATGTTCTTCTCTGCCGCGATGTCGAACTTCATAGGCCTGGAGGGAATCTTCGGAGCCTTCCTCTCAGGACTGATCCTCAACAGATACATCCCCAGCGTTTCGGCACTGATGAACCGTATTGAGTTTATCGGTAATGCAGTATTCATTCCCTATTTCCTTATTGGCGTGGGAATGCTTATCAACGTGAGGACACTGTTTTCCGGAGGTAATGTGCTGTGGGTAGTGTTCCTAATCGCCTTCTTCGGCACTTTCGGAAAGGCTGTGGCGGCATATATATCCTCTCTGCTGTTCCGTCTGCCTCAGCGCGATGGAAACATGATGTTCGGACTTACCTCAGCCCACGCTGCAGGAGCCATCGCGATGGTGATGGTAGGAATGCGTCTGGAGGTATCGCCAGGCAAATATCTCGTGAATGACGATATGCTGAATGGTGTAGTAATCATGATACTCGTGACATGTATCATTTCGACTATTATGACCCAACGTGCCTCACAACAGATAGTACTTGCTGAAAGAGGAAAGTGGAAAGAAGAGAGTGAGGCTCAGGGGGATGATGAGAAGATACTGCTCTGTGTGAAGTATCCTGATATCGCCCCAGGTCTGCTCAGTCTCGCGGTGCTGCTGAGGAATCAGAAACTGAATCGCGGACTGGTGGCACTCAATGTGGTATACGATGACCAGAAATCTGCTGTAGGCCGCAAACAGGGTCTTCAGCTTCTTGAGAGTCTTCAGCAACAAGCCACAGCAGCTGATGTGCAGATGCAGACACAGGTAAGACTGGCATCCAACATCGCCAATGGCATCAAACATGCCTTCAGGGAGTTTGCTTGTTCTGAGATTGTGATGGGTATGCACGTGCATACGGATATCAGTCCAAAGTTCTGGGGAGACTTTATCCAGAGCCTATATAACGGCCTGAATCGTCAGATTATCCTCACGCGTTTCATACAACCCCTGAACACACTTCGACGTATTCAGGTGTGTGTGCCTTCTAGGGCAGAGTTCGAGCCAGGATTCCACAGATGGCTGGAGCGCCTGAGCAGGATGGCAGAACAGTTGGATTGTCGCATACAGTTTCATGGACGTCAGGAGTCGTTGTCACTCATTGCAGAGTTCATCAACAACAATCATCCCAGTGTCCGTGCGGAATATACCCCTATGGGACATTGGAATGAGTTGCCTCGTCTTGCGACAACTATCGCTGAAGATCATCTCTTTGTGGTTATCTCAGCCCGTAAGGGAACCATCTCTTACAAGAATGCCATCGAGCGTCTGCCAGATGAACTCACAAGATACTACTCTGGCAAGAATCTGATGATTATCTTCCCTGACCAGTATGGCGACACTAAGGAAGACCGCATGAGCTTTACTGAGGCCCAGCATCATGAGGAGTCGAGTGTATATGATGCTATACTGAGATGGATTCATAGGAAAGAGAGGAGTTAAGAATTTATGATAGATATAAAAGATATAACAAAGAGCTTCGGCTCGCTGCAGGTGCTTAAAGGCATCGACTTGCATATCGGCAAGGGCGAGGTGGTGAGTATCGTAGGTCCCTCAGGAGCAGGCAAGACCACGCTCCTGCAGATAATAGGTACACTGGATCGTCCTGATACAGGAAGTGTGATCGTTGATGGCATAGATGTCACGAAGATGTCGTCAAAGAAACTGTCAGATTTCCGTAATAAGCATCTGGGATTCGTGTTCCAGTTTCATCAGCTGTTGCCAGAGTTCACTGCCATCGAGAATATCATGATTCCTGCATATATCGCAGGCATGTCGCATCGTCAGGCCAAGGAGCGCGCCAAGGAACTGCTCGACTTCATGGGTCTCGCAGATCGTGCTACCCATAAGCCCAATGAACTCTCTGGAGGTGAGAAACAGAGAGTGGCTGTGGCCCGTGCTCTGGTGAATAACCCTGCCGTGATACTCGCTGACGAGCCCTCAGGATCACTCGACACCAAGAATAAGGAAGAGCTCCATCAGCTCTTCTTCGACCTTAGAGATAAATTCGGACAGACCTTTGTCATCGTTACTCACGATGAGGGTCTTGCCTCTATCACTGATCGCACTATCCATCTGCGCGATGGTCTCATCGAGGCCCCAGCAGAGCCTATAGAACCACAAGAATCTCAAGCCCCTGAAGAATTATGCTTAAGCTCGGAGAATACCACAGACTCAGAATAAAGAAACGCCTCGAGTTCGGACTCTATCTCGATGGAGGCGATGAAGGAAATATCCTTCTGCCCAACCGTTATGTCACCCCCGACATGAGGATTGGCGATGAGATAGAGGTGTTTATCTATCTCGATCAGGATGAGCGTACGATAGCCACCACAGAACATCCTATCGCCA
>Ga0256407_10006885_pt1 | contig 17361 bp, 11 predicted proteins | sample RumenRJG_04DNA_FD_193489 | JGI IMG/M metagenome (GOLD analysis project Ga0256407, IMG submission 193489) | Bovine rumen microbial communities from Lethbridge, Alberta, Canada - RJG_04 | ecosystem: Host-associated > Mammals > Digestive system > Stomach > Rumen | place: Canada: Alberta...
CCTAACACTAAGAAAATCATTTTTTCTAAATAATAAGACAGAATATAGAAACCATTTCGTACCTTTGCACACGCAAATGCAACAAAGTGTATGAATAGTTTCAAACCCAAATACTTACAACCTCTTGTGCTGGCTGTATTAGCCAGCATAGTTTTTGTTTCTGGTTGTTCCTCTATCCGTTTATTCCTGTCGCCAGAGAGATGTCGCAACTGTTTCTCTGGACGGGTGACTATTTTGTAGAACGTATCGTGACACCTGGCGGACTGGCTCAGTATCTGGGAGAGATGATTGCACAGTTCTTTATCAATCCCGTGAATGGTGCCATCGGCTATACCCTCCTGTTCATCGCCGCTCAGCAGCTGTCAAACCTGTTGCTACGACAGTTCTTCCCCACCCTAAAGACTAAATACCGGTTGGTGCTGTCATTCATCGTGCCACTCGGGTTGTGGCGACTGGCTATGGTTCCCACCATGCCGTTGACACTAACAATGGCTGTGCTGCTGGTCATGGGAGCAGCATGCGGACTGATGACCATCTCGCAAGAGTCCTCTGGCAAGAAACGGTTATGGGCTTTGTTGCCTGCCATTCCCATCATGTACTGGCTGACTGGTCCTGCTGCTATCCTCCTGACACTCTGTTGTTTCCGCTGGATACCACTTACTGTCACGCTGTTTGCTGCCTGTCTGATAGGCAGTTCTTACCTGACGCCCTACCCGCTCAGACAGGTCGCCAAGGGTATTGACTATTTCGATGCAGACAACAGGATAGGCATGGAGATGAGCAGCTATGAGGAAATGGAATGCGACATGCTGTTCCGGCAAGGGAAGTGGGAGAAGATTATTCGAAAATTCAAGAATCCTGAATCGCCAGCTGTTCGTAGTGCCGTGCTGTTTGCCTACTACAAGTCAGGCCAGCTGGACAGAGCAGGGCTCATGAACAACCTGGTCATTCCGCAGGAGCAGCAAAACTACTCCCCAACGGTATTCAATACGAATGACATACATTTCGTGGTGAACTTCGGCAGCCTGTCATCCGCCTTTATGGTGAGCGACATGGCCTATCATCTCTACTGGACGAACATTGCCCAGCGCACAGCCTTTGAGGCCATGGAGTACATTCCCAATTGCAACAAAAGCGGACGAGCCCTGAAACGACTGGTAGAGACCAACATCATCAGCGGTCATTATGACGTGGCACGGAAATACATCTCCATTCTGGAGAAGAGCACCTTCTACGGGAAATGGGCACAGTCCATGCGTCCTGTTGTTGATCATCCGGAACTCATCAAAAACTATCCTTGCCTGTTGGAAGTACGAAAGGAATATGTCAACACGGCAAACGTCTTCTTTATATAACAGCAAAATATGAAACAACAGATTCTACATATCGCCTTTCCTATACTCCTCGTCATGGTCCTACTGGGCTGTCACTCCTATCCCACCAACGTCAAGAAGGGGCAACAGCAGCCTGCCATCTGGCCAGACTACAAGGAGGTGACGATACCTGCCACGATAGCTCCCCTGAACTTCGCCATGGCTGACGATGACTTCCAGACCGTGGATGTGGTAGTGAAGGGTTCCAAGGGCGGCCAGCTGCATGTCAATGGCGACTATGCAGACTTTGACGTTGACGAGTGGCACCAGCTGTTGGCAAAGAACAAGGGTGGTCTGCTCATCTTTACCGTTTGTGCCGAGAAAGATGGCAAGTGGACACAGTACCTCGACTTCAAGGTCTTTGTCAATAGTGCCGAGCTGGATGCCTGGGGCATCACCTATCGTCGCATTGCCCCCAGTTATGAGGTCTTCAGCAAGATGGGCCTCTACCAGCGCAGCCTCTCTGATTTCGAAGAGACGGCACTCATAGAGAACACCCAGACACCAGGCTTGTGCATCAACTGCCATACTGCCAACCGCACTAATCCCGACCAGCATGTCTGGCATGTTCGTGGTCAGCATGGTGCTACCATCATGAACATCAAGGGTAACGAGGAAGTGCTGCAGGCCCGCAACGAGAGCCTTGGAGGAGCAATGGTCTATCCCTACTGGCATCCTGGCGGTCGCTATTGTGCCTTCTCTACCAACACCACGACGCAGATGTTCCACATGACAGGCAGGAAGCGCATAGAGGTCTATGACAGTACCTCCGACATCTTTGTCTATGACACGCAGACCCACACCCTCCTGACCGATGCGCTCACCATGAATCCCCAATGGGCTGAGAACACACCAGCCTTCTCTCCCGATGGCAAGTGGCTCTATTTTACCACCGCCCAGCGACAAGCCTATCCCAATGACTACGACAGGGAGAAATACAGCCTCTGTCGCGTGTCTTTTGATGCCACGACAGGACAATTAGGTGAACACGTGGATACCCTCATCAATAGTGCTACCACAGATAAGAGCGCCACATGGCCTCGCCCCTCCTATGACGGCCGGTACATCATGTACACCCAGTTGGACTACGGCTATTTCTCTGTGTGGCATCCTGAGGCCGACCTCTGGCTTCTGGACTTGCAGACTGGCTTGTCGCGACCTATGGACGAGGTGAACAGCAATCGTGCAGAGAGCTTTCATAACTGGACACCCAATAGTCGCTGGTTCCTCTTTACCAGTCGTCGTGATGATGGCCTTTACACTCGCGTGTACCTATCTTCTATAGATGCCAACGGCAAGGCCACCAAGCCCTTCCTACTGCCTCAGCGCAATCCCAAGGAGTATCATCGCATGTCGTTCTATTCCTTCAACACACCCGACTTCTCCAGTCGTCCTATTGACCCTCATACCCGTGAATTGGGACTGCAAATAGAAAGCGACAAGCGGGTGGAGACAATGGTAAGACAGTAAAGACACCACCATCCTTTGTCACATAAACTTTGTCTGATGTTGCATTGGGAGAAAAAGTGTAGTCTGACAATTATTGTCAGCAATACTTTTGCTACCTTTGCAGCCTGAAACTAACAGACAAGAATAAAAATGAAACGTATTTACTTCATCTTAACCATTCTGGCCACCGCGCTGACCACACAGGCGCAGGACCTGGTCATCAACGAACTGATGCAGTCGAACATCGAGTGCATCATGGACGACATCAAGGAGTTTCCCGACTCCTGGGTAGAACTCTACAACCCCACAGATGCCGCCATCAACCTGAAAGACTACAAAATCAGCAATAAGAACAAGGTTGCCAAGGCTTGGCAGTTGCCTGACAAGCAAGTACCCGCCAAGGGCTTTGTCGTCATCTACTGCGACAAGGATGAGAAAGGCCTGCACACCAATTTCCGCCTGGAGTCTGGCAAGGACGGCAACCTCTATCTGTTTAAGGGTGACGAGGTCGTTGACAAGCTGGAGAAGATGGCCAAGATGCCTGCTCCTGATGTAGCCTATGGTCGCAAGACTGATGGTGCTGACGAGTGGGGCTATCAGCTGACGGCAACCCCTGGCAAGGCCAACACGGGTGATATCTGTGAGGGTAATCACATCCTAGGTGTCCCCATCTTCAGCGATCAGGGTCGTGTCACTACTTCCAACACCACCATCAACCTCAAGCTGAGTCTGCCCGAGGATGCTCCTGAGGGTGCTGTCATTCGCTACACCACCGATGGTAGCGAGCCTAAGGCTAGCAGCCCCAAATATACAAGCACTATCAAGATTACCTCCACAACGGCCATTCGTGCCAAGGTGTTCTGCAATGGCTGGCTGTCGCCCATGAGCACAGCCCAGTCTTATATCTTCCACCCCAGGGAGATGACTACCCCCATCTTCTCTATCCAGACTGACGACAAGTATCTGAATGATGCAGCGATAGGTCTCTTTGCCAACAACAACAGCAAGGAGGACAAGAAGGACCACGACTGGCGCCGTCCTGTCAACATTGAGTTCTTCCCCGCAGAGGGTGAAGAGAGTGCCTTCAACCAATTGGGTGAGACACGCATCCAGGGTGGTCAGTCGCGCAGCAATGCCCTGAAGTCTATGGTCTTCTATGCCAACAAGCGCTTTGACCCCGACCACAAGCAGTTTGTCTATGAGTTCTTCCCCGACCAGAAGCCTGGTGTCACGAAGTTCAAGTCATTCTCTCTGCGCGATGGCGGTAATGACTTTGGTGACCTCTACTTCCGCGATGCCATCATCCAGCGCACCATGGCCAGCCACACCGACCTGGACTGGCAGGCTTGCCGTACTGCTGTGCTCTACCTGAATGGTGAATATATGGGCATGCTGAACATTCGCGAGCGCTCCAATGCAGACAATGTGTTCAGCAACTATGATGGTCTGGAGGATATCGACATGGTGGAAATCAGCCATGAGAAGGTGAACAATGTAGACCAGTTCATCGAGGAACTGAAGGAAGGCACCAGCGACTTCTATGACGCCTTCAAGGCATTTTATAGCGAGAAGGGTCACACCAAGGCTGAATATGAAGAGTGGATTGACGTGGACGAGTACCTGAGCGTCATGGTCATGAACCTGTTCTATGGCAACATCGACTTCCCTGGCAACAATTTTGTATTGTGGCGCCCCAATGATGATGACACAAAATCAGGCCTGCCCAAGAAGTTCCGCGTCATTGTGAAGGATACCGACTTCGGACTGGGACTCTATGGTCGTCAGAACAGCTATAACACCATCGACCTGCTCTACAACCCCAGCAACTACCCCAACGACAACTGGGCCTTCAGCGAGCCTGCAACACGTCTCATCAAGAACATGCTGGAGAACGAGGATCTGAGGGACATGTTCATTGACAAGTGCTGCGTCTTCATGGGTGACTTCATGAATGGCACAGGAACTGGCGAGACGATAGACCTCATCCAGGAGGAGGCCATGGAGGAGTTTGTTGCCCATCGCGACAAGTACAACTCTGGCGGTGGCTGGGGAGGATGGGGCTGGTGGCAGCCCGACAACCGTGAAGAAATCAACAACAAGTTCAACGCTGCCAGGGACTGGGCTAATGGTCGTCCAGAAAATTTCTATCAGTTCATTGCTAACAAGTGGAACCTGGGCACAGCCAAGGCGCTGACCATCAACAAGACCAACAAGAGTGATGTCGAGATTGTCTTCAACGACATCAAGCTGTCTGGTAAAGTCTTCGACGGCAAGTTCTTCAAGGACCGCACCATCACGCTCAGCGCTACTGCCAATGAGGAGGGCAAGGAGGTCTTGGGTTGGAAGCTCACTGGTGCCATCAACAAGGAATATCAGGGCAGCGAGCTAACCCTTCAGATGCCCAATGGCTCTCTCATCATCAACCCCATCGTCGGCATTGGCTCTGGCATCGAGGATATTGAACTCGCAACCATCAACCGTCAGCCATCAGACATCTACGACCTGCAGGGCCGCAAGATTACTACTCCTCAGGCTGGCAGAGTATATATTCAGGACGGCAAGAAGATTATCTGGCGTTAAGCGTCTTATAATATATAAGGTAAAAAGATTAAGAATTACCCAACGCTCGGTAGCGTTTGGGTAATTTTTTGCTCCCTATGACAGATGCGGACCTCAATGCCAAACTTCTCATGGATATGCTCGGCCAGGTGCTGGGCACTATAGACAGAACGGTGCTGGCCACCCGTACAACCAAAGCAGAACATCAATGAGGTAAAGCCACGCTGGGTATAACGGCGCACATGGGAATCAGCCAGCTTATAGACGCTGTCCAGGAAGGTCAGTATCTCACCATCGTCCTCCAAGAAGCGGATAACAGGCTCGTCAAGACCTGTCAGCTGCTTGTAAGGCTCATAACGGCCAGGGTTGTGGGTAGAACGACAGTCAAAGACATAGCCGCCACCATTGCCCGACTCATCCTCAGGAATACCCTTGGTGTAAGAGAAGCTGAAGACGCGCACCACCAGCGGACCCTGGGCATCATACTTAGAGAACGTGGCAGGACCATCCTGTGGGTGGGGCTTGTAGGGGTTCAGGTCTGTTGTCTTATATCCATCAGCACGGCTAACCGTGGTCTGCACCTGCTGGAAACGGGGCATCTCCGTCAGCTTGCGCAGGATAGCTGTCAGGTATGGATAGGGGAAGTTGCGCTCATCGAGCAACTCACGGATATTTTGCATGGCAGGCGGAATAGACTCGATGAAGTGCAGCTTGCGCTCAAAATAGCCACGGAAACCATAGGCTCCCAGCACCTGCAACTGGCGGAACAGCACAAAGAGTGACAGGCGGTCAACAAAATGGTGGGGTGAAGGCACCTCCGTCAGCTGCTTCATGGCATTATAGTACTCATAGACCAGCTCGCGGCGCACCTTGTAAGGATACTTCGCAGAGGCCTGCCAGAGGAAGGATGCCAGGTCGTAGTAGTAAGGACCCTTGCGACCACCCTGGAAGTCTATGAAGTATGGCTGTTTGCTATTAGCTGTGGGCTGTTGGCTATCTACCAGCATCACGTTGCGGGCCTGGAAGTCACGATAGAGGAATCCCTGTGCATCGTCAGCATTCGTCAGGTCCTTGGCCAGCAGGCGGAAGTCAGCCTCCAGCTTCAACTCATGGAAGTCTATCTCCGTAGCCTTCAGAAAACAGTATTTGAAATAGTTGAGGTCAAAGAGCACAGAGTCGCTATTGAAAGCGGGCTGGGGATAGCAGTTGGCAAAGTCAAGGCCGTCGGCACCCACCAGCTGAATCTTGGGCAACTCACGAATGGTGCGGCGCAACAGCTCCTGCTCCTTCACTGTGTAACGGCCACCAGCCTCACGACCACCACGAATGGCATCAAACAGCGACACAGAGCCCAGATCGGTCTGGATGTAGCGCAGCTCATCATCGCTGACAGCAAGAATCGTGGGGACAGGCAACTTACAATCCGTAAAATGATTGGCCAGATAGACAAAGGCGTGGTTCTCATCACGACTGGTACCCACACAGCCTATCACGCTCTTGCCCTCCGAAGAGGTCATGCGATAATACTCACGATTACTGCCACCAGCCGTCAGCTGCTGTACATTCTGAGGTTCTTCCCCACTCCATTTCTTGTAAAGTTCAACTAATTTCTGCATATTGTTGGCAAAGGTACGAATAAGTGAGAACAATACAAAACAAAAAGGCCATTTTTTGTTTTTATTGTCGAACGAAAGTATCTTCGACGAAGTCAAAGGTACAAATAACCCTGCGTTATTCGACGATAATGGTGCATTATTGAGGAATAACAGCGCGGTATTGAGGAATAACGTTTCCAATTGCGGTCGGGATACTGAAATTCTGCGCCGCTGATGTGTGCGCCAAGTGAGGGGAAAAGCACCGGAACGAAGGGTTCATGCATCACTTTTGAGGCCTGTGAGAGCAGTAATTTGATGCATTTGTGCCTTTTCCGAGGGTCGGCATAGCGGGCGCTATTGATTTTGAAATGCCGTATCTCATTGATTTTCTGCTTTTTAGATGAAACTTAATTGGCTTAGCGTTTCAGTCGTATTTTCGAGGGTCACTACTTTCTTTATTATATATATAACTTATTTATTATTAGATAGTTATAAGATTATATAAAGAAGTTTTAGGGTGTGACAACCTCTCAAAAATCGAACTGAAACTGAAACAACTGAAACGTTTAGGCTATTCTTTTACCTATTTCTCTACCAAGCCCTCCAGCGCTTTAGTGAGCACAACGGTTGTGCACTCTATTGTAAGGTAAGGCCCATCAGTCCAACAATAACGTTGTTGGATTGGGGGATGATGTCGAGTGCAACGACCTTCTTCTCACGATTCAATGACATGCACAGCATCTGGGCAGCACCGCCAGGAATCAGGAGGTCGTTAGTGCCCTTGATACCCATTGCCTTGCTGAGATTACGACTGACAATGCCCGTGTCCAGACTGACGCGGTAGGGTCTGGGCTGCAAGACATGGAAAGAATAGTCGTTGACAAAGTAATCCTGCTCGATGGGGCACCAATTGTCGGGATTTACCAAGCGCAAAGTATCTGCCGTGCCATCCTCATAGCGAGCAACTATCAAGCCATTGACCACACGACTCTCGCGGGTAGAGGTGGTGCCTGCCAGCAACAGCCACACCTTGGAGGCACGCCCCTTGACAGGAATGCTGACCTGATCAGGATAACGTTCGGACAGGGAAGCACAGACAATATTAGGTCCTATGGCAAGGGTGCGGAAGGGCACACCCATCACCAGGTACTCGTCCTTGATAATCTGGTGGCGGAAGAAGGTGTCAACAACCTCTGGACGGATATGGCTGACAGAGTCGTTATAACTCCTTGACAAATCCACCTTCTTGAACTTCAAGTCAAAGGTAGGCTCCTCGGTACCCTCTGGCGTTGGCTGAGGATCCTCATAAGAGCTATAGACATAGACTTCAGGCAGTTTCAGGGGGGCATCGACAGTAATCACCTGATGCTCCTTGTCGGTACCCTGGATGTCACGATACTCACCCTTGCCCAGATTCACGCGCAGCACCACCTGCTGGGCCTCCTCGAAATGCTGGGTGATATCATAAATGAGCTGGTTGCCCTGCCGACGGAAACGATAGCTGACAAAGGGAGTACTGATGGAGGCGCTGTCCCAAGACTCAGGGAATCCAGGCTGGATGATACAACGACGACGGAAAGCATCAGGGCGGATGCCAAAGAGGCCTTCTGTCAATGTGCGGGCTGCAATACTGATATGGTCAGCCACATCACGGCCCTGATCACCCTGGACAACATCATACTTGCTGGTCTGCCCGAAGTTGGCAGGAGAAGAACCGTCATACAGCTGGTCAATGACGGTGGCCTTCAGCAGTCGGAAACCTTCCTCGTTGCGACCAGCCTTGAAACAGGCCATGGCAGCACGCATGACAGCAGCAGGATAGACATTATTCATTTCCCAGGTATAGGGCATCCAGTTGCTGGTGGCCAGCGTAGAGAGCTCAGGAGCCACAGGGATATGCGGTATCTCCCTGTCCATATACTTCGTTGCCAGATAGGCTTGTTCAGGGGTACAGGCATCGTAGTAGATGGGGGAACAGATGGACCACAAGGCTGGTGCATCGTGCAGGCGCCGCAAACCCTCCAGGTCTTTGGACTCAGCCCAGCAGCCTTTGTCGGCCATCCATAACTGTTCGTTGAGCAGGGCAAGGGCCTCATCAGCCTTAGTAAAGTAGGATGAACCATCACGCTGCAGCTTGGCAGCAACACGGGCAGCCATCGTGTTCAGCCAATAGCACTTGGCCAGAATGGCTGTCGACAACGACTGTTTGTTGGCACCACGAACATATTCATCAATAAAGGGCCACTGGCGCTGCATGTCAGCACGATTGACACTGTAGCGGTAATGCCAGAGAAGGTCCTCCACTGACTCGTTCCTCATCTTGTCCTGCACCACAGACAGAGCGCTACCCAACGGATTGATATACTTGTCGGGGGTATTGATGGTGATGGTGGCGGCCACTTCCTGCATGTCACTCTCCATCTGGTCAAAGAGGGCCTCACCCTTACTGAGTGGCAGGAAAGCAAACGAAAGCCCCGCACAACTGAGGTAGAGGTCTTCGGAAAAACTGATAGAGGCCTGCTGGTGGGGCAGTTCCAACTTCACAGGACCATCGAAGTTAGCCACACGCAGGCGCCACACCACACGGTTCTCTTCCTGTCCAACCACAGCCTTGATGCGCACCACGGCCTTCTTGCCCCAAGCAGGGTGCTTGACCTCATAGCTGCGCATGCCGTCCTGATAGCGTGATAAACAGTAGTTGGTCTTCTCCAGGTCAACACCATTGATGCGGAAGGAGAGTTGGCGATACTCCTTGTTCTGCGACACCACAAAAAAGGGACGGTCACTGGTTTTTAACACATAGTCGGCAGTAGTACCATAAAGGGGACGCGTCAGGCGATTATCACCATTTACACAGACAAAAGCGCGTCCATTGGGGCGATAATTGTAGCCATTTGTCGTAGTCCAACTGCAGGCCAGTAGCAACAACAAAGCCAGTAATTTGTTCATACTTGTTGGCAAAGGTACGAATTAGCGAGGAATAATCCAAAGTTTTTTGCACCTTTTTTACCTTTGGGCCATAAAATGGAACCTGCTAATACAAAAAGGAACCGACTGTCGTCACGACAATCGGTTTCAAAACAAACTACTTAAAAACTAATCTACTAAAACAAATCAAAAAAAATATCTCTTCTATAGTGTCTATATCACCTATAGTTCTATAGTGTCTTTCTTTCCACGGTGCAAAGGTATGAACTTTCTCATGACCCTGCAAATATATTTGATGGAAAATACACCATTTCTTGATATAAATCAAGCGGATGTCAATCTTTTGTGACTGACACCCGCCTTTTTGATATGTATAGTTTACAAAATCAACTACTTACATCATTCCGCCCATTCCTGGAGCTCCGCCCATTGGCATAGCGGGCTCCTTCTCAGGCTTGTCGCAGATGAGGCACTCGGTGGTGAGGAACATGCCAGCGATAGAAGCAGCATTCTCCAGAGCTACACGAGCCACCTTGGCAGGATCGATGACACCAGCCTCGCGCAGATCCTCGTACTTGTCCAGACGAGCATTGTAACCGAAGTCACCCTTGCCCTCGCGAACCTTCTGAACAACAACAGCACCCTCCTCGCCAGCATTGCTGACAATCTGACGCAGAGGCTCCTCAATGGCACGGCAGATGATGTTGATACCAGTCTGCTCATCGGCATTGTCACCCTTCAGGCTCTTCAAAGCCTCCTGAGCGCGGATGTAAGTGGTACCACCACCAGCAACAACACCCTCCTCAATAGCTGCACGGGTAGCGCAGAGAGCATCGTCAACACGGTCCTTCTTCTCCTTCATCTCTACCTCGCTGTTAGCACCAACATAGAGTACTGCTACGCCACCAGCCAACTTGGCCAGACGCTCCTGCAGCTTCTCCTTGTCGTAAGAAGAGGTGGTGAGCTCAATCTCCTTCTTGATCTGAGCGATACGGTCCTTGATGGCCTGGCTGTCACCAGCACCATTCACGATGGTAGTGTTGTCCTTAGAAACTGTCACCTTGTCGCAAGTACCCAGCATCTCGAGGGTAGCCTGCTCCAGCTTCAGACCCTTCTCCTCGCTGATGACAACGCCACCAGTCAGAGTAGCAATGTCCTCGAGCATAGCCTTACGACGGTCACCAAAGCCAGGAGCCTTGACAGCACAAATCTTCAGACCACCACGCAGACGGTTGACAACCAATGTGGTCAGAGCCTCAGAGTCAACATCCTCAGCGATGACCAACAGAGGGCGGCCACTCTCAGCAGCAGGCTGCAGGATGGGCAGGAAATCCTTGATGTTAGAAATCTTCTTATCGTAGATGAGGATGTAAGGATTCTCCATCACACACTCCATCTTCTCAGAATCGGTTACGAAGTAGCCAGAGAGGTAACCACGATCGAACTGCATTCCCTCGACCACACCAATGTGGGTGTCGCGGCTCTTGCTCTCCTCGATGGTGATAACACCATCTTTAGAAACCTTGCGGAAGGCCTCAGCCAGCAGCTTACCAATCTCCTCGTCGTTGTTGGCAGAAACAGTAGCAACCTGCTCAATCTTGTCATAGTTGTCGTCCACGCGCTCAGCATTCTTCTGGATGAAGTCAACAACGCTCTTCACAGCCTTGTCGATACCACGCTTCAGGTCCATAGGATTGGCGCCAGCGGTGACATTCTTCAGACCCTCAGTAACGATAGCCTGGGTCAGAATGGTAGCAGTTGTTGTACCATCACCAGCATCGTCGCCAGTCTTTGATGCTACGCTCTTAACGAGCTGAGCACCTGTGTTCTCGAACTTGTCCTCCAACTCGATTTCCTTAGCAACGGTCACACCGTCCTTGGTAATCTGGGGAGCACCAAATTTCTTCTCAATGACAACGTTACGACCCTTAGGACCGAGTGTAACCTTTACTGCGTTTGCCAACTGGTCAACGCCCTGCTTCATAGCATCACGAGCGTCAATATTGAATTTAATATCTTTTGCCATAATAATTTAATTTTTTCAATGTTTCGATGATTCGAGATTTCGATGATTCGAGATTACTTCTCAATGACTGCGAGCACATCAGACTGACGCATCATGAGGAACTTCTCGCCCTCAAACTCCAGTTCTGTACCAGAGTACTTGCCATACAGCACTTCGTCGCCTGCCTTCAGAACCATTTCTTCGTCCTTGGTGCCCTGACCAACAGCCTTGATAGTGCCATGAAGGGGTTTCTCTTTTGCGGTGTCAGGAATGATAATGCCACCGATTTTCTCTTCTGCCGGTGCAGGAACTACCAGCACGCGGTCTCCTAATGGTTTAATGTTCATAATACCTTATTTATTTTAATTAGACTTTTTGAGTTTTCTGCCTATTTTTCTGCCAAAAGCGTGCCAAACACAAAAGACTGACACATTGGCAGACACTTTTTCTGCCATTTATTCCTATTCTTTCATTTTTTTGTTCCTTTTTTTTTGTAGTTATCTATTTTTTTGTACCTTTGCAGAATTGAATAGAATAGCAACAACTAATCAAACAAGTATATGAAAGACTTTATTAAGTACGTTTTTGCAACCATCACCGGTATCATTCTGTTGACTATTGTGATGGCCATCCTTGGCACCATCTCATTAGTAGGACTGGCAGCGTCGAGTGCAAGCACCACAAAAGTAGAAGACAACTCAGTATTCACGCTGATGCTCTCTGGTCAACTGGAAGAGCGCACTCAGAATAATCCCTTGGCATCGCTGACAGGACAGGTTAGCGAGAACCTGGGACTAGACAACATCATCGATGCCATCAAAAAGGCAAAGGACAATGAAGACATCAAAGGCATCTACATCGAAGCCGGTGCCTTCAGCAGCGATACACCAGCATCAGCACATGCCATCCGCGAGGCCCTGCTGGACTTCAAAAAGAGTGGCAAGTGGATTGTGGCCTATGGCGACTCATACACACAGACCACCTATTATATATGTAGTGTGGCAGACAAGCTGTTCCTGAACCCAGAGGGAATGGTCGACTGGCACGGACTGGGTGGTGAGATGTACTACATCAAAGACCTGCTTGCCAAGTTTGGTGTGAAGTTCCAGGCTGTGAAGGTTGGTAAATACAAGAGTGCTGTAGAGATGTTGACTGCTGACCAGATGAGCGACTATGACCGCGAACAGACAGCGGCTTACCTGAATGGTATCTGGAAGGTGATGCTGAGCGACGTTTCCAAGAGTCGTAAGGTTTCTGTTGACTCATTGAACGCTTATGCTGACCGCTATGTAGCACTTTGCAGCCAGAAGGAACTGGTGCGCATGAAACTGGTCGACAAGCTGCTCTATACCGACGAGGTGAAAGGCGAAATCAAGAAGTGTCTGAAGATTGATCAGGACGAGCATATCAACCAGCTGACACTGGACGAGATGACCAATGTGGCCGACAAGAAGAAAGAGGGCGAAAAGATTGCCATCTATTATGCCTATGGTGAAATCGTTGATTCCCAGACAGGAAGCATGCTGTCGCAAGGTCACTCCATCGTGGCCAACGAAGTCTGCAAAGACCTGGAAGAACTGATGAACGACGACGATGTGAAAGCCGTTGTACTGCGTGTCAACTCTCCTGGTGGCTCAGCCTACGCTTCCGAGCAGATTTGGCGTGCCGTCACCAACCTGAAAGCCAAGAAGCCTGTAGTGGTTTCGATGGGTGGCTATGCAGCAAGTGGTGGCTACTACATCAGCTGTAATGCCAACTATATCTACTCAGAGCCCACCACTCTGACGGGTTCTATCGGTATCTTTGGCCTGTTCCCCGATGCAAGCCAGTTGTTGACTGAGAAGTTGGGTATAAAGTTCAGCGAGGTAACGACCAACAAGCACGCTAACTTCGGAGCGATGTCACGTTCATTCAATGCTGATGAGTTAGCGCTGCTCGATCAATATATTGGTCGTGGCTATGAGTTGTTCCGCAAGCGTGTGGCTGATGGCCGCAAGCTTCCTGTTGCACAGGTGGAGGAAATTGCCCAGGGTCATGTATGGGTAGGCAATGATGCCCTGAAAATCAAGCTGGTTGATGCCATCGGTTCTTTGGACGATGCCGTCAAGAAGGCTGCCCAACTGGCCAAGGTCAAGGAATATCACACCAGCAACTATCCTGACGAGCCCAGCTGGTGGGAGAGTCTGACAGCCAGCATGGACCACGGAAACTACCTGGATGAGCAGATGCGCGAGACGCTGGGCGAATACTACGCCCCATTCAGCTATCTGAAGGACATCAATAAGCAGTCGGCTATTCAGGCTCGCCTGCCCTATTTCGTGGAAATAAAATAAGTTCGAAGTATCGAAATATCGAATCATCGAAACATCGAAAAGAATAACGCATGGAAGGCGACTTCATCAAAATCAACAAATGGCTGCTGCCGCTGAGTTGGCTTTACGGCATCGCGTCCAATTTTCGGAACACGCTTTTCAATATTGGCGTATTGAAGAGTCGCAACTTCGACGTGCCTATCATCGCTGTTGGCAATATTACCGTTGGTGGAAGTGGTAAGACTCCCCATGTGGAATACCTCATCCGACTGCTGAAAGGTACCTTCCATACCGCAGTACTAAGCCGTGGATATAAGCGTAAGAGCAAAGGGTTCCTGCAAGCCTCCACAAAGACGACAATGCCTGAGATTGGCGACGAGCCTTTCCAGATGAAGCAGAAATATCCGGATGTCATCGTTGCTGTAGACAAGGACCGTTGCCATGGTATTGACACACTCGTTGAAAACGACAAGGATATTGATGTCATTCTGCTTGACGATGCCTTCCAGCACCGCTATGTCAAACCTGGCATCAACATCCTGTTGGTAGACTATCACCGCCTGATTATCTATGACAAGCTGTTGCCTGCCGGCAGACTGCGTGAGCCACTGAACGGCAAGGATCGTGCTGACATTGTCATTGTCACCAAGTGCCCCAAGGACCTAAAACCCATGGAGTACCGTGTTATCACCAAGGCCATGAACCTCTATCCTTACCAGCAGTTGTTCTTCACATCTATCGACTATGGAGAGCTGTTGCCGGTATTCCAAGAGGCTAAAAAGGCCCAGGATCTTCATGACCTGAAAGACCACTCTGCGCTGTTGCTTACAGGCATTGCCTCACCCCAGCAGATGACGCATGACCTGCAGCCGCTGATACCACAGCTGACATCACTCGCCTTTGGCGATCATCACGTCTTCAGCAAGAAAGATGTGGAACTCATCAACAGCACCTTTGCTGCACTACCCTCTCCGAAACTGATTATCACGACGGAGAAGGATGTCACCCGCCTACAATTGGTGGAAGGACTCAGTCAAGAGGTGCGCAGCAATCTCTATGCATTACCTATTAACGTCTGCTTCCTACAAGAACAGGCACAAGTGTTTAACCAACAAATTATAGACTATGTACACAAAAATTCAAGAAACAGCATCCTGGTTAAAAGAAAGGATGACCACAAGCCCCAAGACAGCAATCATTCTGGGAACAGGCCTCGGACAATTAGCTTCCGAGATAACTGACAAGCAAGAGATTCCCTACAGCGAGATTCCCAACTTCCCCGTATCTACCGTAGAGGGACACGCTGGTGCACTCATCTTCGGTAAGTTGGGTGGCGTAGACATCCTGGCTATGCAGGGACGCTTCCACTACTACGAGGGCTATAATATGAAGGAGGTCACCTTCCCTGTTCGCGTCATGTACGAGCTGGGCATTAAGACCCTGTTTGTGTCAAATGCTGCAGGCGGCATGAACCCTGCCTTCAAGATTGGTGACCTGATGGTTATCACCGACCATATCAACTTCTTCCCAGAGCATCCACTACGTGGCAAGAACTTCCCCACAGGTCCTCGCTTCCCGGATATGCACGAGACCTACGACCACGAGCTCATCAACCTGGCTACAAAGATTGCCAAGGAGAAGGGCATCCGTCTGGTTTATGGTGTATACCTCGGCACCACAGGTCCTACCTTCGAGACACCTGCAGAGTATAAGATGTATCGCACCCTGGGTGGCGACACCGTTGGCATGTCTACTGTTCCTGAGGTGATTGTTGCCCACCATTGTGGCATCAAGACTTTCGGTATCAGCGTTGTTACTGACCTGGGCGGCTTTGACAATCCTGTTGAGGTCAGCCACGAAGAGGTTCAGGAAGCTGCCGACAAGGCTCAGCCGCTGATGACTGAGATCATGCGCGAAATGATTAAACGCACAGCATAAATGGAAATAGCATCATTAGGAGAATTCGGTTTGATAGACCGATTGACAAAGGACATCAAACCCAACAATGAATCAACAAAGTACGGCGTAGGCGATGACTGCGCCGTACTTCACTATCCCGACAGCGAGGTATTAGTCACTACCGACATGCTCATGGAGGGTGTACATTTCGACCTGACATATATCGACCTGCAGCACCTTGGCTGGAAGTCGGCCATGGTCAACATCAGCGACATCTTTGCCATGAATGGCACACCACGACAGATGACCGTTTCGCTGGCACTCAGCAAACGCTTCACCGTAGAGGATATGGAGCAGTTCTACTCAGGACTGCGCATGGCCTGCGACAAGTGGGGTGTCGACGTTATTGGGGGCGACACCACCTCTTCTTATACAGGACTGGCCATCAGCATTACTTGCATTGGTGAGGCTCGCAAGGAGGACATTGTCTATCGCAATGGAGCCAAAGAGACTGACCTTGTCTGTGTCAGCGGTGACCTTGGTGCCGCCTATATGGGCCTGCAGCTTCTGGAACGTGAAAAGGCCGTTTATTACCAGATGGTGGAGGAAGCAAAGAAAAAGAGTGTGGCTAGCGGTTCACCCGCTAACATCCCCGATTTCCAGCCCGACTTTGCCGGTAAGGAATACCTGCTGCAACGCCAATTGAAGACGGAGGCTCGTGGTGACATTATTAATAAGTTACGCGAGGCTGGCATCCGTCCGACCGCCATGATGGACATCTCTGACGGACTGAGTAGCGAACTCATGCACATCTGCAAGCAGTCAGGTGTAGGTTGTCGCATCTTCGAGAAGCAGTTGCCCATCGACTACCAGACAGCAGTCATGGCTGAGGAGCTGAATATGAACGTCACCACCTGCGCCCTCAATGGTGGTGAGGACTACGAACTGCTGTTCACCATCCCCATTGGCGACCACGAGAAGATTCAGCAGATAGAAGACGTCAAGCTCATTGGCCACATTACCAATGCCAGCCTTGGTCAGGTGCTTGTCACCCGCGATGACCAGGAATTTGAGCTCAAAGCTCAGGGGTGGAACCCTTTAAAGTAAGGAAAAGCAGGGAATTTCTTAAAAACTGCAAAATAATTGGCTAAATGTTTGGCCAATTATTTTTTTTGTTGTACCTTTGCACCCGCAATCAAGAGGATTGCCTAGAAAAAACATAATGATGGTGCCTTAGCTCA
>Ga0256407_10006888_pt1 | contig 17358 bp, 10 predicted proteins | sample RumenRJG_04DNA_FD_193489 | JGI IMG/M metagenome (GOLD analysis project Ga0256407, IMG submission 193489) | Bovine rumen microbial communities from Lethbridge, Alberta, Canada - RJG_04 | ecosystem: Host-associated > Mammals > Digestive system > Stomach > Rumen | place: Canada: Alberta...
TTCTTATTTGTAATATTTCTCTACAAATTTACATAAAGAATTAATATTATAATATTTATATTATTTTCATTATTTAAATTAATTCATTTAACATAAGAAATAAATAATTCTCTTATTTAATTATTTATTAAATATATAAAACACACAGATTAAAAAAATTAATTAAAAAAATTTAAAAATAATAAAATGAAAATAAAGGAACAATATAATGAAGACGATGAATATATTTCTGAAAAATCCAAATCAAATCAAAGATTTGTAAAAATATCATTTTTAATATTTGGAATTGGTGGATTACTAGCCTGGAATGCAATATTATCAGACATAAATTTTTTTATAAATTTCCTTCCAAGAATGGACCCTCCAGTTTATTTTCCTTTTTTAAACTTTTTCCTTAATATAATATTCCAATTTATTCTTTTATTCCAACCAAAATTTATGACATATAAAAAGCAATTATTAATATCAGTAATGGGTTCAGCAATATCATTAATTTTACTTCCATTATTTGTATTATTATTAAAAAGAGATTCAGATATTAATGTAATAATAACTGGAATAATGATTTTATTACAAGGTTTATTAAATGCAGTTTGTCAAAGTTCTTTCTTTGGTTTAGTTAGTTATTTCCCTATTGAAATGATTGTTAGTATGTCTACTGGACAAGGAGTTGCTGGGATTTTAATGAATACTATTCAATATTTAGTTCTTTTTTTTATTGGTGATACTAGTTTAAAAAATACTCAAGAAGAAAATGATTCTATTGTTAAGAAAGGTGGTATTATTTTCTTTTCAATTTCTGTTATTATTATTTTAATTTGTTTTATTTTTATTATTTTAGTTTATAAAAATAATTATTTTAGGAAAAAATTACTTTTATCTGGTGAATATGGGAAAATTAAAAAAAATGATGCAGAAAATTTAATATTAAAAGATGAAGATCAAAATAAATATAATAAACCAAGACAAATATCATTTTTAGAATTAACAAAATTACTTTTAGATGTAAATATATTAACATCAATATTATATTTAGTAACTTTTGCTTTATTTCCAGGAGTGTGTTTAAAATTTAAATTTTATTCTTTAACTGGAGGATTTAGTTCAAATACAATAGTATCATTATATAATATTTTTGATACAATTGGAAGAAGTGTTGTATCATATTTTCAACCAACTAAATTATTAATTTATATTGTAGTATTATCAAGAATTATTTTATTATTTATTCTTCCTTTAAATTATTATTTTGAATGTAATAATTATGATATTAATTTAACAAGTACAATTCTTGTTATTTCTGTAATTTTAATTGCAATTACTAACGGTTTTGGGTCTTCACTTTTATTTGGTATTGCACCTACTTTAGTTCCTGATTTTATAAAAGGAAAAGCTGGGTCTTCGATTAGTTTTTATCTTATGATTGGGATTTTTTTGGGTACTTGTAGTGGTATTGGTATGAGATCTATTTTAGGAATTATTAAAGGGAAATAATATCTTTTATTTAAAAAAAAATTTTTTATTTAATTAATTATGTATTTTTTGGTTAAAATTGAAAATAAAACTTTTGTAAATAATTTTTAAATCAAAAAATATTTAAAAAAAAGAAAATAATATTTTATTTATTTAATCATCATCAAAATTATCATCATAATTATTATTATTATCATTATCATTTATTTTATTATCATTTTGAATTGAGCCTTCATTTTTTACTTCTTCAAAATTATTAATACCTTCATTTTCATTTCTATTTCCATTACCTTTATTTTCTTCAATAATATTATACTCATTTTCTAAATCATTAACAATTTTATCAATTCCCTCATTACTATGAGAATTATTTTTAATGTCATTAATATTTAATTCTTTCACTTTTAAATCTTTAATTTTTTTTGAGATATCTATCAAATTATTTTTATTTTGTATAATGTTTTGTAATTTATTACCAACAGTAAAAATTCTTAAAATAATTCCTAATTGTTTAAAAAAATTATAAATAGTAAAAGTTATACTCAAAATCAAAACTGCCTTTACTCTTTGAGTTCTATCAGTATTAAAGAAAATTAATCCTTCAAAAAAAAGATTAAAAATAAAGAAAATTATAATCATAAAACCATTTTGCTCTTCAATTTTATTTCCACCTGAATGATCAGTTGAATTAAATAAAAAAGCCATTAAAAATACTGAATTTGAACTAGGTGCTCCAAATATTAAATATAATAACATATTTACAATATTAGGTATTATTTTTTCAATTAAAAATATCATTGGTAAAATACCAAATGTAAAATTTAAAATTATTAAAAGTGATATTGCAGTATTACTAAATTTATATCTATCATTATTTTTATTTTTTTTTACATTATTCATTGCAAATATTGAACAAATTATAATAAACAAATAATAAATTTCAAAAAAAATAAAAAAGAAAGAACTAATTAATTTCATATTCAAAATTGATTGTGAATCTCTTCTTTTATAAGTAACACCTGCAAATATTAAAAAGAAAAAATAAATAATTGAAAAAAAAGTAGCTGTTCTACCATCTGCAATATTAAAGCATTCATAAAAAATAGTATAAACTACCATAGTTGATAATGATGGGAAAAAAAATAATAAAATCATTCCAATAATTTGAAAGAATAATATTATTTTTTTTAATAAATCACAATTTCCAAATGTTTTAAATGAATCTAATAAATTAAAAAAATTGGCATAGTAACCAGAATATTTTTGAACATAATTATTTAAATAGTATGGATAATCAATATCAGTTTCACAAAAGTAACCAGTAACAAAAGTAAGATAATTAATATCATATACTAATTTTTTCAAATATATACTCATACAATAATCATGATAATAAATAGAACAATTATCTTTAATTTTTTCTTTATAAAATTTTTGAATTTCTGTTAATAAAGGTGAATTAATTTTCATTACATTGAAATAAGAATTAATAGGAACTGAAGATGCCATATCATAATAACTTAAATCATAAAGATTAAAATGTACATTTTCATATTGTTGAATATTAGAATATAATCCTTTAGGTATTGTTTCAATAGAAGGAACAACAATACTACCTTTATTATAATTATCATTTAAACATGAAAAACATTTTAAAAGTGCATCTTGTGAAAAAATAATTCCATATTTCAATACTGTAGTATATACAAAACCATCTTTTTTTTTAATATCTTGTATAATATCATTATAAAATGCTTTAATATTTTCAGTTATATTACTTATTCCATTTTTTGTAAATGCAATTGTGTCATAATTATTTTTCATATCATCATATTTTGCATTACATTCTATATATATATAATCTTGTTTTTTGAAATTTAAATCAAAATCTTCGTTTTTAAATAAATTTGCTGTTTTTATATTTTCAAAAAATAATAATATTAAAATATCTTTTGAATTTATACCTATATTTTTTAAAGAATCCAAATTTTTATCAATTGAATCTAAAGTTGCTTTTAATAATATACTATCAGTTTTTGAATCAGAAGGAATAAAAATTCCAATTAAATAAAAATATTTTCCATTATATTTTTTCAAATTAAATTCTTCTTTTGAAGGTTGAGTGTAAAGGTTTGATTGATTATTTTTCCTTTCTAAATAACCAAAATCAACGCCATTATATACATTTGTAATAAATGGTAATTTTTCTTCATTTTTTTTATCTTTTATTTTGGATTTTTCATCTATTAAAATTTTATCACCCTCAATTAAATCAGTAGATATGACTTTGTCTTTATCTGACATTTTATATTTTATGTAAAAATAGCTCTTTTTATTTAAATATATATTTTATTAAATATTATTATATTAATTAATTTTAGAATAAATATTATAAATGTTTAATATATTTATTCATGAGAATCTCTTTCAAATGTACTAGGAATTAAATTCTCATTTATTTTTCCGTCAAATGAATTTAATAAATTTGATTGATTAGGATTTTTTAAATGAAACATTATTGCTAATCCAATAAAAATTGCTGTACAAATTGAACCAAATATAATAATAAATAATCTCCAATTATAATATGAAATATTTCCATTAAAAATATTATTATATGAATTCATAGAAATATTATATTTTCTATTATATAAAATTATAGGATAAAATTCATTATTTTTTAACATTGAAAATATATCACCTAAATTTTTAGTATAAATTGAATAAACTAAATTTATATTACTTTCCAAAACCATATTACTTAAAGGATCAACACAAATATTATTTTCTATTTCTTCATTACTAATTGTAATTTTCTTTTTAATTTCATCATTATCTAAAGAACTAATAACAAAAGGTTTATTAAATCTTTGAGAAACTAAACCAAAAGATTGATTTAAAGTATAATTAATATCTCTTTCTTCATTTATATTTAAACTAATGTTTTGATTATTCATAATATAATTAACACATTCAATAGTATTATTATAAGATTTAGTACCTTTTAATTTAAATTCTAAAATACGAGATGATAATTCATCATAATAATAAATTACTTCCAAATCAGAATCATATTGATAACCATCACTAAACCAAATACTATTTTTTTCAATATCATAATAATTAAATAAAGGAGCTCCTATTTGAATAAATTTATTTGTTATTGGATCATATTCTTCTTTTTTAATATTAAATATTGGAATTGAATTCATTTTTACTATTTTTCTCAATATTTGAGATTTATCATTTTGATATGTTTGAATAGCAAAATCATCATAATCTATTTCATTTGAAAATAAGTTTGAATTAAAATAAAAATTAAAACCAGTAGTTTTATTTTTATTTGGTTTATAACCTTCTGAATAATCACCATTTGATAATAAATCCATATACATTTTATCTTCTTTAGAATTACCATAGATAATATTTTGACTTTTTGAATATTCTTGATATATTTTATCATTAAAAATTTGAGATTTAATCATATCTTTAAATGAATTAAAGAAATTTTCACTATTACTAATATCTATTTTTTTCCCTAAATCAGAACTAGTAATTTTATTAATATATAAAGTATAAATACTTTCTAATAAAATTCTATTATTATAAGCTTCAGAATTTTCAATTTGTAAAATACTTCTAGTTGTATTATATAAAGATAAAACAGCACCATTTGATTTTTCATTACAATCATTATCACAATTTTTTTGATAAAATTTTAATTCAACTGGAACTTTAAAAATATTTGGATCCCAATCTTTAATAGAATCTTTTTTTTTATCACTTATAATATCAGGAGGATTTGAAGTTACTCCACATGTTGTATATTGTAATTTTGCTAAATAAATATCGGAACATTCACCTTTACATTTATAATGTTCTTTTATTATTTTATCTGATGAAATTATAAATTTTCCAAATACATCTTCATTATGAAATTTTTTCAAATCATCTTCATTGAAAAATATTATTTTATTTATTTCATTATATATTGTCATATCACATTCATCATATTTCCCTGTTATAGAGCATTTATATGTTTTTACCCATTGATATACAACATCAATTGAACTTAAATTAAATTTTGGATTTTGACAAACTTTTAAAACTCTTTTTCCATCATCAAGTGCTTTTTGGAATATTTCTTCACATAAATTATTATTTTCTTTTATTTCATTTTCTAATTTTTTCCATATTATATATGTTCTTAGTAAACTCAATAGAATATTATTTTTAATTAATTTTCCATATGAATTATCTACGAGAATTTGAAGGAAACTTGTAAATGCTCTTGCATTTTCATCAATTGTATACTCTTTATTATTTTCTTTAAATTTAATATTAGAAAATTGATTTAATAAAAAATCAAAAATATAATCAATAATAAATTTTAATTGTTTTTCTTTTAATGAATAAATTTCATAAGCTTTTGTAATATTTTTTGTAATATTTATATTTAATAAATTAATTGCATTTGAAGGTGAATAAATTGAATAATCTCCTTTTAAAATTTTTATTAATTGTTCTTCAGTTAATGAATATTCATTATATGTACCTTGTACTTTTTTACTATAAATTTCTTCAAAATAAATATCCATTTCAGGTGATATATCAATTTTTAATGGTAAACCTATTTTTTTCATAAGTTCACTTATATTATCAATTCCAATAACTTTTGTAACATTTCTATTTATTAATTGATAATATATTAATGAGTCTCCACATCCTTTTGATAAATCACAACCTAATTCTTTTGCTAATTTATTTATAAAAGAATTTAAATATCTATTTAGAAATTCTTCTTTTCCTACTATTGAAATAATTTCATCTTTTGATAAGGAAAATTCTTCATTTATCCAATTAGAGTTTTTAATTAAATCATTATTTCCTATTAATAAAACCCATTTAAAATATCCTTTCATTGTTTTAAAACCATATTCTTCATTATTAATTAATTTATTTTTTGTTTCTTCATTTTTTATTTTTGAAAAAACAATATCTTTTAATCTTTTTTCATCATATATTAAATAATCATGAGAATAAACAGTAAATAATTTTTTATTAAATACGTCATAATTACCAATTATTTTATCAATTAAAAATTTAATCCCATTAATACTTTTTTGATATTTAGGTTGAGTAGTTAAACTTTCTAATAATTCAAATAAACCCATTGAAAGTGAAGTAACTTTACTTATTTTACTACTACTTTCAATAGAATATATTTTTTTTGATTTAAAATAAATTTCATCATTTTTATCATCAAAACTTGTTATATTATAATCAATAAATTCTTTAAATATTATATTTGAATCACTTAAAGGGACATTTTTTGATTCATTTATTTTTAAATAATCAAAAAATTGGAATGAATGATATAATTGGGTTTCTAAATCTCCAGGGAATTTCCCCCAAAGGTTTATATTATCACTATTTGGTTTTGATTTTTTCTTTGATTTACTTTTTTGATTTGATTTTAAAATTATTGGAAGTAATATTGTGATTAATAAAAAAATACATGCTAATATTATAAATGAGATTATCCAATTTTTGCTTTTCATTTTTTTCAAATAATTATTTTTAGAAATTATTTATTTTTATTTAAATTTGTTTAATTAATTATTTTAAATTTATTTTTAATATCATTAAATAAATTTTTAATATATTATTCATTTATAATATTTTTAATTATATTAATATAATATTTATTTTTGTATTAATAGTCTATTTTTTTCTGAATATCTCTATGAATTTCACATAAGAAATCAACATAATTTGAATATTGGTTATAATTATCTTCTATTAAATATTTCAAAATAATATGTTTATTAACTTTCCATGTTCTTTCATTTAAAAAATACAATCTAACAGGTTGAATTTTATCATAATTTTCATTCCTTAATTCAGTAATTATATTTAAAATTCTTTGTTTTAAGTCATTATTCTTATTATTATTATTTTCATCATCATCATCAATTGAAGTTATATAATTTTTTATACAGTCATCCCAATCATGACAATTAAAAATATTTTGATAAAAGTCAAATTCTATATATTCAAAAATATATATATTAATATATATTCCATCATCAATTAAATATGCAGAATCAAAATCAATTGAATCTTTTGATAATCTTAACATATAAGGTTTTTCAATAATATTTAATTTTTCATTTAAATAACCAATATTATGTCTAATTAAAGTTTTATCTTTTACATTTGTTGTAAAATAAGTTTGATCATTTTGAATATCATCTAATCGATAAAATTTAGGATACAACATTTTAATAACTGAATAAATAGGTAAAGAAAGAATTTGATAATTATAAAAAGTATCTTTATTTTTAATAAAAGAATTAATATAAATAGGAAAATATTTTAATGTAGAAGGTAAAATTAATCTTGACATATCTTTATCATCACTTCCTTTTTTTCTATAAAAAACAAAAGATTCAACAATTCTTTTATATAATTCAGTATATTCTTTCTTTCTTTTATCAGGATCATCAATTGGATTAATAGTACTTTTTCTAACTTCTCTAATTAAAGTTAATTTTGTAATTGCATCAATATCAAGTGAAGAATAAATTTTATTTATATCTTCTTCTGCGGTTATAGTATAATTAAATAATCTTAAATATTGATAACCATAATTATCTATATATAAGCAAGCAATTTGAAAATGGATTCTTTGATTAGAAATTAAATTATCAATTAATCTAAAAATATATCCAAAAGAAATATCATTTGAACATCCACCAAATTCAATTGCTTCTTGATTTTTATTAAGGAAAGAACCTATTATTTCAAAACAATCAATTTCTTTTGAATGTCTAATCATAAATTTTGTTTCATAATAATTATTAACTGAAATAATACTATTTATATCATAATGAATTTTTTCTAAAGTTGAATTTATTTCTATATTTGAAAATAAATTATCTGATTCTACATTAAATAAAGGATAATAATTAAAATGTCCTCCTGTTTCAGATGAAAATTTTGAAAATAAATTAAAGTTTATATTATCATATTTTCCTTTTGAAAGTATATCATATATAAATTGATCTATTGTAATTTTATTATTATTACATTTTTCAATTAATGATTCTGTTTTGTCTTTTAATCCTTCTTCATTTAAATTCAAATCGTTATTATAATTATGAAAAATTAATAATCTTCCACCATGTTCTATTAATGAATCAATCCCACTTTGAATTATATTTAATAATAGGAAATTATTTTTTTTAATTGATTGTTTTTTGATATTTTCAAATTTGTTTGTTATATTAATAGTTATTTTTTCTATTAAATTCAATATTTTATCTTTATTTTCTCCTATATTACAAAATAATTTTTTTGAATCAATTGGGCAAAATGCATCATTTATATCAGTAACTTTAACTAATCTAATTTCATCTTTATCACTATAATAAAAATTAATTTCTTTTTCATTATATGTTACTATACCAATATAACTATTTTCAATATTATGAAAATTATCCAAATTAATATTTAAAGAATTTAATATATAACTAAATAATCCATTTGAAAAACTTAATTGAGTTTCATCTATCATAAATAAATAATATGGTTTAAAATCAGTTTTTTTAATTAAAAAATCAATAGTTGGTCTATTAATAATATTGCTTTCATCAACAAAAACATCATTTAAACTATTACATATGTTACACTTAAAATTTTTACTTCCAAAAGTATATTTATTATTAATATAAGATCTACAATTTTTACATCTTATAATATTATAATTTTCTGATAAATCAATTTTTTTAATCTCATCATCATATTTAGGAATATTTGTAAAAGGTTGAAAATAAATACCAAAAACTAAATGAGTTTGTTGTAATATTGATTGAGTCACTGGAATTTTAGTCATTGAACTTCTAATAAATCTACATGAAGAATTTTCACTTTCTATTACTTTAAAGAACGTAGATGAAAATGGAGGAATACTATTAATAAAAGAAAAATAAATTGGTTCTTTACTTTCATTTGAATAGATTTCATTAAATGCATTTGGTCTAGGAATACTATTTGGATCTATTTGATAATTTTCTCTTTTTATTTTATGTTTTTGTGATGTATTATGCTTATTTGAATTCATACTTTTAAAAAAATAAATAAATATTTTAAATGTTTAAAAATAATAAAAATGATTAATTTATAAATTCAATTTATTAATTTAAACTTTATAAAAAATGAAGAATCAAACTGAATATAATTATCCTTTAAATTTTATTGATAGTCAAGCAGTTTTTCAAAGTGATATTCAAATTACTGGTCCTAATAATGCTGAAATTGATGCAATGATTCAAGAAAGAAATAAATTATTAAAAGAGAAGGAAGAACAAATTATTTATCAATCAAATATGAAAAAATATAAAAATAATATTCGTAAATATAAAGAAAAGGAAATTAAAGATAATTTAAAAATGAAAGAAATTGAAAAGGAAAAATTAGAAAAAAAGAAAGAAAAAGATATGTATAATACACAAGTTAGAGAAAAAAATAATATTATTTTTAATCATACAAGAAATAAAAGTAAAGAAAATCAAATAGAAAAAAATAATATTATAGAATCAAACATAAAAAAAATTTCAAAAAAAAATTCAACAAATGAAGAAAAATTAAAAACAAATTCATCAAATGAAAATAATGATATTAAAAAAGAAGAAAAAGATACAATATCAAATGATGAATCAAACAATATAAATACAGAAAAAAAAGAAAAAAAAAACCCATTAATAGTAGATTTAAGTAAAGGAATAAAAGAAGAAATAAAAAAATATATAATTCCCCAGCAAAAAAATGAATTAATAAAACAATTATTAAAAAATGAAAAAGGAAATGAAATAATAAATGATGAAATAACATCAAATTTAAAAATGATAGAAAATTTTAGACAAAAAGGAACAATAGAAATTCCATATAGTAATACACCATATACACCATCTGCATTATCAACTGATAATAGAAATACAAATTATGCAAGAAAAGCATATTCTAAAGGTTATACTAATAATAATACTAAATTTAAATCAGAATTTGAAAAAAGAAGATTTATTAAAGCTTTAAAACATATTATGACTGAAAGATTAGGTGAAAAAAATATTATTATTCCTAATATTTGTAGTTGTGGTCAATTACAAAAAAAATTAGATGCTTTAATTGAAGTAGGTAATATTAGTGTTTTAACTTATGGAGATTTGGAATGTGCTAATAATTGTATTTATTATAAAAATCCTGAGGAATATACTAAAAATATTAATGATGTTTTAAAATCTATTAAAAGTTTAACCTACAAAGCTTTTAATAATAAATATAAAAATTAAATTTTTTTTATTTAATTTTAAATAAAAATATTCTCTTTTTTTTTAAATTAATAAATTAAATAAAAAAAGTTATTATCTTCTCAATAAGTTTTTATTTTTTATTTTTGAGTTTAGAAATAATAAAAATTACTACTTTTATTATATAATATATAAATAAAATAATAAAGTTTTTAATCTAACTTTACATCAATTCATGAATTATTTTCAATAATTTTTTCCAACTCTATAAAATCAGGTCTATTTTTTTCATCAATTTCAAGCATTTTAAATAAAATACTATTAAATTTATTACTATACTTATTTAAAAATTTACTAAGTATCATTTGAATTTTAATAGAATCAAAAATTTCTCTAATACTAATAAGTGAATTATATGTGAGTGTAGCAGCAAATAAAAAGCATAAACCAAATGAAAAAACATCACTTTTAAAAGTATTATGTTTAGTATATCTTGAATGGATTCTATTTTGTAAAGCTTGAAATAAAATTGGACTCATATATAATTCTGTTCCTCTTATTGTTTGTCTTGCTGTAGTTCTATTATTTGCCATTAATTCTTTTGCTTCTCCAAAATCAGAAATTTTAAATGAATTATCTTTAAAAATTAAAATATTTTGTGGTTTAATATCTCTATGTGAAATATTATGTCTTTGTAATTCTGAGAATGTTCTTGTTAATTCAAATAATATTTTCATTAATTCATCTTCACTATAATAAAATTTCTTTTGACTACGTAATAATATTTCTTTTTCCCAATCTCGATTTGCTAAATCCATTAAAACATACATTACATATGTTGTTTTATCTAATTGTTTAGTTTCCATTCCATATATTTCTATTAGATTTAATTTATAGTTACTTAAAGACTTTATAATTTTATATTCTTTTTCTAAAGCATCAATTTCTACTTTTGCATTTGCTAATATTTTTTTCATTGCAAATTTATTTTTATTTTTATCTTCTACACAATAGATTTTTCCAAAAGTACCTTCTCCAATTTGTTTAATTATATTATAATTATCTGAATTAAAACCGATTTCTTCATTATTCATATTTGGTTTATAAACATTAATATTAATATTATGATTTATTTTTGGACTTTCATTCATATCTGAATCTTTTCTTGAAGGTTCTTTTTTTAAAGGACTTTTCCCTTTTTGCATTGGTAATGGAATTTTTTTTATAACTGATGAAATGTTATTATTACTATTAAAATTACTTATATTAATATTTGATAATTTTCTAGTTATATCTTCTCCTTTATTTTTTGGAGAATCTTTCCTAAAAGGAGATATCATTCTTCTATTAATTCTCTGGCCATTATTTCTACTTGAATCATCAGTTGAAATATCATCAGATGAGAGTTTAAAAATTTTAATATTTTTATCATTACTATGTTCATTATTATTATTAATAATATTTTTTTTCCCTCTTTCACTATTAATAACTTTATTATTATTATCATCAAATTTCATATCAGGTCTTGGGACTCTAATTAATCTATTTGAAGAAAAATCTCTAACTTTTCTAATAGGGCTTTTGGATTTATTATTCCTATTTAATTCCTCTTGAAGTGAATGTACAAAGTGATCATTACTATTAATAGGATTAAAATTAATATTTTTTTTTGAAATATTTGGAGTTTTAGGTTCATCTTCTTTATTTAAATTTATATTTATATCTGAGTGATTTGTTCTTGAAAGAGATCTTCTTTTTTGATAATCTTTCAATCTAAATCTTTCTTTACAAATTGGACAAAGCCATTGATGATATTCATAAGTATTTAACATATGGCATTTTGAACAAACAACAATTTGTTTATTATTTAAAACTCCTTTATACATTATTCCATTGCATTCTTTTTTATGTTGAAATTTATAATTTTTAATCTCACTTTGTGATATATCATTACAAGGTAAAAAATCAGGTTTAGCTTCAATAGAATTAAATAAAGTTTCTTTAACTGCCATTTTCATAATTTTAAATTCATAAGGATTATAAACTTTTGCTTCAGATTGAAATTCACTTTTACAAATAACACAAGTCCATTTAATATTAAATTGTCCAAATTCACTTTTACAATTTAAACATTTTAAATTCTTACTTTTCATATCTAAATATAAAACATTTTTACAATTAGGACATTTCATATAATCATTAATTACAGCATTACAATGATATTTAACCCAAGTTGCTGGTTTTAATTGATCTTCATTTTCTTTATTATTTTCAATACTTGAATAATAATCTTGATCACAATTATCACAATGAAATAAAACACAAGTATTATGATATATTAATTTACATTTTAAACACAAAAAAAAATGACCATTGTTTAAATCAATTAATTTGAAATTGCATTTGTGAATTGGTTTTGATGTTTTATTACAATGTGGAATATAATTTGTTCCTTCGAAATAAATACATGAGTTTACATTATTTATTGATTTTATTAAGGAATCTATTTGTTCATATTCTTTGTTGTAAAGTTGATTTTCTATTATTTTTAATAATTTATCTAAAGTTTCTCTTGGGAGAAATACATTTCTTGGGACCAATGTTATTTGGAAGTATCTTTTTAATTCGGATAAAAATTTATTTCTAGGGAGAGATAAAATTTTTGGAAAAAGATCATTATATTCTTCAATTAACATATTTAAAAGAGTTTCTTCTTCTTTGCTTAAATATAATCCTTTTATATTTAGATTATTATTTATGTTCATTTTTATTTTATTTTAAATTAAAACTATTTGCAAATAAAAAAATAATTAAATTTTAAATTTCTTATTAGATATATTTAAAAAAATAAAAAATAATTTTATTGTATTTTTATATTTTTTTTTAAAATAGAATGGAAGAATTTTTAGGAAAAGAATTTGATGTTGATAATAATATTCATTTTATTGGGGATTCTAATTTACAAATAATTCTTACTAAAAATGATAATATAATAGTAAATAAAAAATATATTGTTAATTCATCATCAAATCATTTAGAAGAAACAATTTATAAAAATGTTAATTCATTACTTTTTTATGGAAATGAGAATAATGATATGGAAAAAAAAGTTTATGATATAAATTTAATAAAATTAAAAAATAAAAATGATACATTTGAATACATTGGATTAAAAAAAGGAAATCAAATAATGAAAATTATACCTTATTTATATAACAATTTTTTTATAAGAAATGATTGTATTTTAGCTTTTCATGAGAATTTATTATTAATTAATCCTCCAAAAGAAATTATGAATATTATGTCATATGAAAAATTAATATTTATGTTAAGAAAAATAACTTTTCAAAGTTATCAAAAAGGGAATGTTTATGCTGAATCAAAAGACTTTTATTATTGTAAAAAAAAAGAAAATAAAAATTTAAATTTAAACATTAATAATACAAATAATATAATAAGTGATTTATCGTTAATGAAAGAATTTATTTATTTTAGTTCAAGTTCAAATAATATGTTAATGGAAAAAAGATTAGGTAATAATGAACATATTATAATTTCCTCATCTTGTCTCTTATTATTTGAAGACACTGTACATTTTAATTTTATTGAAAATAAAAAATATATTTCTTCTGATTTTTTTATTGAAATAACAGGTCCAGGATTAATAGTTTATGAATTATTTAATGAAAGTAAAATATTAACTGAAGGTCATTCTCAAAATATAAACACTTTACAAAAATTAAGATTATTATCATTAATTCTATCAATATCAATTGTATTAATTCATGTATTATTTTTTTTCCAAAAAGTGCCAAAAGAATTATATAAATAATACATTAATTTAATATTATCAAATTCTATAAAAATAAAAAAACAATAAAAAATTTAATAAATATATTTAGCTCTATTCTCAATAGTTTTTTGAAACATTTCTTCAAATAACTTTTTAAAAGCCTCATTAACATTAGCACCACTTTTGGCACTTCCTTCATAAAACATATACCCTCTTCCTTTAGCCCATTCTTTAGCAACTTCTGTTTTAACTTCTTTCTTTTTAATATCTCCTTTATTTCCAAAAACAACAACAACACATTTGGAAATATCTAAACCATTATTAGCAGCTTCTTTTTCCCATCTCACTAAAGAATCAAAAGTTGCTTTAATATTAGAATCATAAACCATTAAAACTCCCATACTATCTCTATAATAATGAATTCTAACTTCTTTATAATCATCATCACCACTTAAGTCAAAAATGTTTATTGCTACTAATGTATCACTAAATGGTACTTTTTTTACTCCGTAGTCTATTCCAATTGTTGTTATATAATCACTTACGAAACTTCCTTCACAATATTTTTTTATTAGACAACTTTTTCCTACTTCCACATCTCCTATACTTATTAGTTTTATACTTAATTTGTTTGAGTATTTACTCATTTTATTATAATAATTTTTTTTTAATTTTTTTTTAAATTTTTTTAAATAGTTTTTGAATTTATATAATGTTTATTTATAATGATAATAGTGATAGAATTATTAATTCTTATAATAAAAATGATAATTTACATCATGAATATTCAAGAAATTTAATAATGAATAAAAATAAATTAAGTCATGTTAAATCATTATCTGGTTTTTTATATTTTTCACCTGTATTAAATGATAAAATAACAACTTTAAAAAATTTATGTTTAATTCAATATCGTAATCGTACTCAAAGTCAAGAAATTATAGTTGAAAAATTATTTAATAATCCTAATATATCACAAAAAATTAAAAATAAATATTCAAATGTCTTTGTTGAAACATTTATAAATGATAATCATAATAATAAACATTATTCTCTAAAGAATCTTAAATTAAAAAATATTTTGTACAATAATCAAAATGTAGAAGAAAATAATAAACCAATATTAGAAATAAAAAAAAAACAAATAATGAAATTATTAAATCCTTATAATAATAGAGATAATATAAAAAATCATTTTATTGAAAAATTCAAAAATAGCAGAAGAAATGAAAGTTCTGGTTCATTGTCACAAAGAAATAATAATAATAAAAGTTATATGAATTCAGAACAAGATTTCCCATATAAAAAAATGATTAATTTTCGTATAAATGGATTAGAAAAAATATTAAATAGGAAAAATAAATAAATATTTTATTTTTATTTAATAATAGGTTCTGTTAAATGTTAATTTTTATAAAAAAAGGATTTTTTATATATATATATATATATTTATCACTGACACTGATTTATTAATTTTTTACAATATTGTTTCTATTATAATTTTAGTTGAATTATTATTCATTTGAATTACATTTTCTCTATTTGTATTAGGTAAATTTTGTCTAATATTTATTTTATATAATGCATTAAATGAGGAATATTCATTTTTTTTATTATTAAGATTTTTAAAATTTACATTATGATTATTACCTATATTGATTATATTATTTTTTAAATTTAAATTTAGTTTATTTTCAGAATTAATATTTTCATTACTTAAATTCATTTGTATATTATCATTTGATATATTATTATTTATTATTAAGTTATTATTATTTGAAAGATTAATATTATTATAAATTTTCTTTTGATTATATTTTTTATTATTATTAATTTTAGGCATAAAACTATATTTTTCATTCATTTTCATTAATTCATTTTTAATAAAACTTTTAGATCTTATTAATTTTTGTTCTTCTGAAATATTATCCAAATTCTCCATGATCCACATACTTTTTTTATTTAAATTTGGCTTAAAACTACATTGTGATTCAAATTCAATTACTTCTAATTCTTTTTTCCTTTCTTTTATTTTATTTTCCTTTTTTTTTATCATGTTATTATTATTCATTAGAAATTGTTTAAATGATTTTTCATCGAAAATTTTATTATTAGAAATTGTATTTTTGTTTATTTCTTCTTGTTCTTTAATCATCATTTTTAAACTTAATGTATCTTTTTCTTTTATTTTTTTATTTTCCATATAATTAGGTTGACTTAAATTTCTTTTTTCTTTTCTTTTAATTATTTCTTTTGAATTATCACTCATCTTAAACGATTTCATTTTACTTAATTCATTTTGTAATATAATATTTTTTAATTCGTCAATTTTTCTTTGTTTTAAAATTTCTTTTTCCTTTGAACGTTCATAAAAATCAATATTTGATAAATTATTATTTGTAATTGTACTATCATCACTTTTAGATGCAATTATGTTATTTGGTCCTGATGAATATATTGAAAAATTTTTTAGACTTTGATTTATTGGAATTAATGTTTGACTTGTATCTCGTGTAGGACAAGAATAATTTTTTATTGATTGTTTTGATTTTTCTTGACTACTTAAAAAATTATATTCAAGAATTGAACTTTCTTTTTTAATTTGTCTTGAAATCATTGTTTCAAATTTAGTTTTTATTTTTTTATTAATTTAAATTTATTATTTTTTAGAATTAATGAGAATAATATTTTTTGATGAATAAATATAAAGAATAAAATATTAAAAATAAAACTTTATTACAAATTCTTGTTATTTTTTGTTATCATTATATATAATTAAAA
>Ga0256407_10006889_pt1 | contig 17356 bp, 14 predicted proteins | sample RumenRJG_04DNA_FD_193489 | JGI IMG/M metagenome (GOLD analysis project Ga0256407, IMG submission 193489) | Bovine rumen microbial communities from Lethbridge, Alberta, Canada - RJG_04 | ecosystem: Host-associated > Mammals > Digestive system > Stomach > Rumen | place: Canada: Alberta...
CTCATGTTCCACCATAATGGAAAATGAAAAGCAGATTGCAAAACCGCACCTAACGGTTATATGCAATCTGCTTTTAATGAATAATCAAGGTTGCCTCTTCAAATGGAGGACTTTTTCAGTGCCCTCGCCGCCGCGCCCCCTTTCTTTTTACTTCTTGCTCTTCTTCGCTTTCTTTCCTCCTGCCAATGCATCGCTGATCTTTTCAGCGCGGAGCATCACTTCGGCATAGCGGCGACCGAGTTCGCGATAACCCTCGGCAGTGAAGTGGAGGTGGTCGAAGTTACCCTTGCAGCCGAGCGATGGAACGACGTAGGCGGTGGGGATGACGAGTGGCATGGTGGCGATGACGGTGTTGTGAAGCTCGCAAGCACCGTTCTCCTGCTGACACATCAGCTCGCCGACGAGCAGTGGGCACTGTTCAGCCTCGAGACCGAGGTCGTTGAGCATACGCTCGTAGATGACTTTTACGCGTTGTGGCCAGTCCTGCTGTCCGTTGTCGGTGCAGCCCTGATGGAGCAGGATGCCCTTGATGACGCCGTGCTTTTGTGCCAGCTTTGCCATCTCGATGAGACGCTGGTATGGGTGGTTGTCATATTCCTTGCAGAAGTTCTGAAGCCAGCCAGCAGACTTAGCGATGTATGCCTGTGACTTGTCCTCATCAAAGAGGTCGATGCTGCATCCGCCGACAGCCACGTTGATGACGCCGATGCTGACGTTCTCAGGAGACTTCTCCACCATCGTGCGACCGAAGTAGTCGGCAGGGGTCAGACCGTTGTTCTCGCGGCAGAGTGGGGGAACAGCCACATACCACTTGCCCTTCTCGCGGCCGGTACGCTTGAAATCGACAGCTGCCATCATCTTGAAGCGGGTGTTGAGGTTCTCGCGGTCCTGTGGCTCGATGCGGGCATTGCCCTCCATGTTCGACTGTCCGAAGCAGAGGTAGATGTGGAAGTTGGGGTCGAACTTCGTGGGCTGCTGGATCTCTCCGGCGATGTTAGCCCCGTCGTTGAAGTTCAGCACGGTATTCTTCTCATAGAAACTGGTGAGCGCTCCCTTTTCGTCCTGTGCATAGCCAAGACACGCAACGAGAGCCAGCGCAACTGTTAAACAGATAGTTCTCATATTTTGGTAAATAAAATTAAAATAGGTGAGTATTTCGTGTGCAAAGATAGAGAAAAGTTGGGAGTTAGGCGTCAGTAGCGAGGATTTTTTGCTGGAGTAGGCCGATTATTTCCCTTTTTTTCGCGCTTTTTCGGGGTGAAAGTAACGAAAACGAAAGGAATGGTAACATGATGTAAAGGATTTTCGGTCGGAAAGCGATACCTTTGCAAACGGAATCAAAACCAAGACTAAAAACTAATCAACAAACACCAATGAGAAAAATCTTTCGTTATTTGAGTGCCTTCTGCGGGGCTTCACTGATGGCTCTGCAAGCATCGGCACAGAATCCTTTTGTGCAAACCTGGTTTACGAGCGACCCTGCTCCGATGGTGCACGGCGACCGCATCTATGTCTATACGGGTCATGATGAGGACAATGCCGACTTCTTCTGGATGCAGGAGTGGCGTGTGTATAGTTCTGCCGACATGGTGAACTGGACCGACCACGGAAGCCCCCTCGCGCTGGAGAGTTTCAGCTGGGCTGACGACCGTGCCTGGGCCAGCCAGTGCATCGAGCGCAACGGCAAGTTCTACTGGTACATCTGTGCCCATTCCCGTCTCTCTGGCGGCATGGCCATCGGTGTGGCTGTGGCAGACAGTCCTACAGGACCCTTCCGCGACGCCATCGGCAAACCACTGTATGAAAATGGCTCTTGGGATCACATCGATCCAACCGTATTCATCGACGATGATGGTCAGGCATGGCTCTACTGGGGCAATCCACGTGTGTATTGTGTGAAACTCAACGAGGACATGATCAGCCTCGCCGGCGAAGTGTTCAATCTGGAGATGACCGAGGAGGGTTTTGGCGCTCCTGATGCGTCTAAGCGTGACAGAACCAAGAAATATAAGGACACTTATACCGAAGGTCCTTGGATCATGAAGAAGCCACAAGTGGCTGATGCCAAGAAGGGTGCTAAGGGCTACTACCTCCTCTATGCCGCTGGTGGCGTGCCCGAACATATCGCCTATTCAGAGGCTCCATCGCCAACGGGTCCTTGGACCTACAAGGGAACCATCATGCCAGAAGGCGGTACGGGTTCATTCACTAACCACTGTGGCTATGAGCGCTTCAAGGGTCACGACTACTTCTTCTATCACACGGGAAAGCTCCCTGGTGGTGGCGGCTTCGGTCGTAGCGTTGCTGTGGAAGAATTCAAGTTCAATCCTGACGGTACATTCCCAACCATCCAACCCACCGACAAGGGTGTAGAACCTATCGGCACGCTGAATCCATACGAACGTGTGGAGGCAGAGACGATGGCATTTTCGAGAGGCATCAAGACCGCATGGAGCGAAGAGACGGGTGTGTACGTCACCTCCGCTCATGCCGGCGACCCCAAACATATCCTTAACAAAGCGCATGGCGACGACTATATCAAGGTACAGGCTGTGAACTTCGGTAAGAAAGTGCCTCGCACCTTTACGGCTCGTGTGGCTTGTGCCTTGAGAGGCGGTGCCATCGAAGTGCGCATCGACAGCCTCAGAGGTAAGACCATCGCACGTCTCGAAGTACCTCACACTGGCGGTTGGGAGAAATGGCAGGAGGAAGTGGTCGATATCCGCACTCCTATAGCAGGTGTTCATGACATCTACTTCGTCTTCCGTGGTCGCTCGGGTGTGCAGGTCTGCAACTTCGACTGGTGGCAATTCCGTGGCATTGAGGAGTGCAATATGCCGCTCTTCACAACGAAATATACGGCTGACCCCTCTCCTCTGGTGGTGGGCGACACGCTGTTCCTCTATACTTCTCACGACTCTCATCCCGAGGATATTCACGATGAGAAGGAAAAGAACTCTGCAGGTTTCTTCATGTACGACTGGCTGCTCTGGTCAACTACTGATATGGTGAACTGGACTGAACATGGTGCTGTGGCATCTCTCCGTGACTTCGAATGGCGCAGTCGTGAGAACGGTGCTTGGGCCATCCAGACGGTGGAGCGCAACGGTAAGTTCTATCTCTATGCCCCTCTGCACGGACATGGTATTGGCGTGTTGGTGGCTGATTCTCCATATGGACCTTTCAAGGATCCACTCGGCAAGCCCCTCGTATGGCAACAGGAGCACTGGGATGACATCGACCCATCTGTGTTCATTGACGACGACGGACAGGCTTGGATGTTCTGGGGCAATCCTCATGCTTATTGTGTGAAACTCAACGAAGACATGATCTCCACCAGTGGCGAAATCTATGTGCTCAATCAAGAGGATGGTATGATGCGTCCAGTGAAGGAGGAAGGCTCCAAGATTAACCTCCGTGTTTCTTGGCAGGAGAAATCCAATTGGGCAATTCAGCACTACCAAGAGGGTCCTTGGTTCTACAAGCGCAACGGACATTACTACATGGCGTTCGCTTCCACTTGTTGTCCTGAGGCGCTCGGCTATGCTATGAGCAACAATCCTCTGGGTCCTTGGAAAGAAATGGGTTACATCATGCGTCCTACAGAGCGTGACCGTGGTAACCATCCAGGCATCGTGGATTACAAGGGCAATAGCTATGTGTTTGGTCAGAACTATGACATCATGCACATCGACACATGGGAGCACCACGAGCGTCGTTCCGTCAGTGCCAAGGAAATCACTTACAATGCCAACGGTACTATCCAGGAGATTCCTTACTGGCTCGACGAAGACCCAATGAAGCAACTCCACAGCCTCAATCCTTACAAGCGTGTAGAAGCTGAGACAATGAATTGGGGTTATGGTTTGAAGACTTGCAAGGTGGGCATCAAGAACACGGGTATCGTGAAGGATATGCCTTACTCACCAGGTCGTAAGAACCTCTATGTGACCAACATTGACGAGGGTGAATATATCCGTGTAAAGGGTGTTGACTTCGGCAGTGCTGGTGCGAAGAAGTTCCTGGCAAGCATTGCCTCTGCCAAGGGTAGTGGTAATATTGTTCTCACTATCGATGGCATCGAAGGTAAGGAAATCGGTCGTGTAGCTGTAAAGGCAACAGGAGCTGATGAAAAGTTCAGTACGGTCAATGGTAAGGTGGAGAACGTGAAAGGTGTTCACGACCTCTATCTGCACTTCGAGAATCTGAACGGCACATTCAACTTCGATTGGTGGCAGTTCCAATAATCAGCCCGCGTGCTGGGCGATTTGCTCAAAAATAATTAAAGAAATGACTCAATGGTCGTTGTCCAATCCGTAGCGGGTGGGGCGACGACCATTCCATTTTGGGTCTTTGAGGTTTCTACATGCAAAGTGTGGAAACCCAAGGCGGCTGCTGCCTCGAGGTTGGCTGAAGAATCGTCAAGAAAGAAACACTCCTCTGCTTTTGCGTTAATCTGACGGAGTACTTCCAGATAAATCTCATCGTTGGGTTTCGCCATGTGCATCTCTTGAGAAAGGAAGACGTGGTCGAAGAGTTCATCCACCACTGCTTGACCTCCAAAACATTTCTCCACAATCTCTTGCCAATGTGCCTCGTTGGTGTTGGACAACATACAAATGGTGTATCCCTTTTGCTTCAACTCCCTTAACTTATCCAGTCGGTAGGATGGAATGGCAATACAACAAGAGTTCCAAGCCTCCAAGACTTGCTCTCTCGTGGTGCCCTCCTTGCAGTATTTCCTGACACCCTCCAGAAAAGCCTCCGTTGTGATGTCGCCTGTCTGATAGAGGTGCATGATGCCATTCGCCACCATACCTTCTCCTAATACGGCTGCTTTGGTGCCTATTGGTGTCTGCATACCTTTCTTCTTAAAGGCATCAAGATCAATCCCCAATGCCTGCATCTGACGCATGCAGTAGTTTAAGTCGATGTCGAGGAGAACTCCTCCCAAATCAAATATGATGTTTTTGATCGCCATCTTCTTACTTCTTAATATGAATGTCCATCTGCTGGAAAGGAATCTCAATGCCAGCCTTCACCAGTTCACGATATATCTTTTCAGTCGTGTCAAACTTTACATCCCAGAAATCGGCAGCCTTTGCCCAAATGCGCATCTGGAAGATGATGCTGCTTTTGCCCATACTGGTCATAGGAATGTAAGGAGCGAACACACCACTTCTCATGATACGTTCATCAGCTTCAATGATGTCCATCAACACCTTGCGTACTGTATCAGGGTCAGTACCATAAGCCACTTCCACATCAATATCCACACGTCTTGTGGGGGCTTTGGTGGAATTCTTCAGGCTTCCGGTTGCCAAAGGACCATTGGGAATGATGATGGTCTGGTTGTCGAGGGTGGTCATCACAGTATTGAATATCTGAATCTCCCTCACGGTTCCAGCAAAGCCTTGTGCTTCAATGAAATCACCTACCTTATAAGGCTTCAACAACAAGATGAGTACACCTCCCGCAAAGTTCTGCAAAGTGCCACTCAAAGCCATACCGATAGCGATACCAGCTGAAGCAAAAACTGCCAAGAAAGAACTGGTGTCGATGCCTAAGATACCAACGATGATGATGGTAAGTAAGACATTCAGTGAGATGGATACGAGACTGTTCAGAAAAGAAGTCAAGGATGCCTCTACATTCCGTTTCTGAGTGACAGTTCGTAGTGCCTTGATGGTGTACTTAATGATAAATCGTCCCACAATAAAGACGATGATTGCTATTAATACATTCTTGCCGAACTGTACTACATAGCCAACCACATCACCCCATGCAATCTTGCTGAAATCCAGATTGCTCAGTTCTGACACAATATCTCTTCCTGTTCCTATGCTATTGATGGTGTCAATACTATTTTCTGTCATAATTCTTTTATACCTTAAAAAATCGGTGCAAAGGTAGTGCAAACTGAGCGAAATACAAAATAAAACGGTTGTTATTTTTATTTCCGAAGTGCAGCCTACCATCGATGTAATCACCGGTACGACTTTTTCTTAATTATATTTATTGGGAGATAGTTTCTGCTTTGAGCCTGATAGGCATACTAACAACCAATTCTGCGAAGTCGGCTTTTGTCAAGTGTGCCTTCACCTCGATTCCTGCTGTTAGATTGTGTAATTTTGGAATCGTGTAATGGACTCCTATCCGATTAAAGAAGAAAGGATCTTTGCGGTTGGAGAAATCACCTATATTTTTATACAGATACACGCCTCCACCCAGTGCGAAGGACACATTGCCATAGAAAAGGGTATGCTTCACATCTAAGGCAATAATCCAAGGATTATGCTTACAATCAACGCCTTTCTCTGTATCTATATCTCGAATATGTGCATAACAGGAGTTGTATTGGATGTCGATACCTCCACCAATGGCTCCGATTCTTGCATAGCGGTACATGGCGTCAGCTTGGAAGGATGCCACAGAATAAAGGGTGAAATCCTCCGTTCTCCAGTCGGGATGGTCTTTGGTAATCTGGTATTGGGTGCGTTCCCAGTCTTCCTGACATGTCTTCACACCTACGCCACCCTTGAAATTCAAGTACCAATATGGTTTGAACTTGGGGGGGATATATGTCAGCCTGTTTTTCACTAAAGTTTCATAATAAGGATAATAAATCACTCCGAGGGTAGGGCCACAGACATTGGCGCTACGGTTGGGTTGACGGGTACTTCCATTGCTGATGTGCCAATAATCCAATCCAGCCTTGATACCCCATGAAGAGGCAAAACGATAGGTGGCATTGATTGCTCCTCCTGCGTAAAACAACACCTGTGAACCAATCATGTCATTATCCACGCTGGTTTGTTTGTCGTATTTTCTGGTGGAGTAAGCCAAACCTAAGTTGGCGCAAAGGTCAAACTCCCAACGGTTTCCTCGATAGAGAGGATAAGAGAAGGAACCAAACACGGCAAAGGAGTTCCCCAGACGGGTGTTGTAGGGAGCCAGTTCATAGTAGTCGTCCGACAAGTCGTCCCAGTGGGGATAGTCGGCATTGCGATGCATCGTGGCACCGTTGTTCTTGCTGAACTTGCCGACGATGGAGAAGGTGGGGTAGTGGTAGTCGTGGGCAAAGGCATCGCTGTCGGAAGGCAGGCTCATGTGGTTGAACTTGAAGGCTGCCGAATAGTCCGACTTGCTGATCATGTATGACTTCTGATATTTGTCCAGAATCAGCACCTGCCCTGCCTGAAACTCTGTCTCATAGCCCCAATGCCTTGGCCGCTCGTGCGCAACGGTGTCGGTCATCTCCGATTGACAATGGGCTGTCAGACTGGAGAGTAAAGACCATATAATGATAACAAATCTCATCAGTTTCTGCTTTTATGGTGCAAAGTTACAAAATATATTTGGTTATTCCCCCACTTATTCGTCCCTTTGGCTCCGCCGAAGGTACTTCCGCTCGACAATAAAAGCAAAAAGTGCACTTTTTTCTTTGTATTGTGCTCACTTATTCGTACCTTTGCACACAAATATATATAGTAGAGAAGAAACATGAACGTACTTGAACTTTCAGAACAGGAGATGAACCGTCGTGTGAATCTCCAGGCATTGAAGGATATGGGCATCAATCCGTATCCAGCAGCAGAATATCCAACTGACGCATTTTCAACAGAAATTATAGCTGACTTCAAAGATCCAGCGGTGGATGCTGAGGGCAATCCTACAGAGCCACTGAGGGAGGTCTGCATCGCTGGCCGCATGATGAGCCGTCGTGTGATGGGCAAGGCAAGCTTTGTGGAGTTGCAGGACTCGAAGGGCAGGATTCAGGTGTATGTGACCCGTGATGACATCTGCCCAGAGGAGAACAAGGACCTGTACAATGTGGTGTTCAAGAAGTTGCTGGATTTGGGTGACTTCATTGGCGTGAAGGGTTTTGTCTTCCGTACTCAGACAGGCGAGATCAGTGTGCATGCCAAGTCGCTCACCGTGTTGGCCAAGAGCTTGAAGCCGCTGCCTGTGGTGAAGGAGAAGGATGGTCAGGTGTTTGATGCATTTGAAGACCCAGAATTGAGATACCGTCAGCGTTATGTCGATTTGATTGTCAACAATGGTGTGAAGGACACGTTCCTGAAGCGTGCCACCATTCTCCGCACGATGCGCCAGGTCTTTGATGAGGCAAGTTTTACGGAGGTGGAGACGCCTATCCTGCAGCAGATTGCTGGTGGTGCTACAGCCCGTCCATTCATCACTCACCATAATGCGCTGAACGTGGATTTGTATTTGCGTATCGCCACAGAGCTTTACTTGAAGCGTCTCATCGTGGGTGGTTTTGAGGGCGTGTATGAGATTGGCCGTAACTTCCGTAACGAAGGTATGGACAGAAGCCACAACCCAGAGTTCACTTGCATGGAGCTGTATGTGGCATACAAGGACTATAACTGGATGATGACGTTCACGGAGCAGTTGCTGGAGAAGATTTGTGTGGCTGTGAATGGCACGACCGATGTGAAGATTGGCGACAACGTGGTCAGCTTCAAGGCTCCTTATCGTCGTCTGCCCATCTTGGATGCCATCAAGGAAAAGACCGGCTTTGACTGCGAGGGCAAGTCGGAAGAGGAAATCCGTGCGTTCTGCCTCTCAAAGGGTATGGAAGTGGATGAGACGATGGGTAAGGGCAAGCTCATTGACGAGCTCTTTGGTGAGTTCTGCGAGGGTTCCTTCATCCAGCCAACATTCATCACCGACTATCCTGTGGAGATGTCGCCACTCACCAAGATGCACCGTTCAAAGGCAGGTCTGACAGAGCGCTTTGAGTTGATGGTCAATGGTAAGGAGTTGGCCAATGCTTACTCAGAGCTGAACGACCCGATTGACCAGGAAGAGCGTTTCGTGGAGCAGATGAAGTTGGCAGATAAGGGTGATGATGAGGCGATGGTGATTGACCACGACTTCCTCCGTGCTTTGCAGTATGGTATGCCTCCAACATCGGGTATTGGTATCGGTATTGATCGTCTGGCTATTTTGATGACTGGTCAGCCCACCATTCAGGAAGTGCTGCTTTTCCCAACCATGAAGCCAGAGAAGAAGGCGCCTCGTGATGGTGTGGACAAGTTTGTGGAACTCGGCTTCTCTGAGGAGATTGTTCCTGTGCTCTACAAGGTGGGTTACAACCTCGTGAGCGACCTCGAAGGTGGCAATGCCCAGAAGATTCAGCAGCAGATTGGTGAGGTGCTGAAGAAATACAAACTGGACATCCAGAAGCCATCTGTGGATGAAATCAGCAACATAGTCGCTAAAGTTAAAAGTGAATAATTATGCAGTTTCAATCTTGTGGTAGAGTGGCAGTCTTGGGAGGTGGTAGCTGGGCAACAGCTATTGCTAAGATTGTCATGCACCACGAAGAAAAGATAACATGGTACATGCGCAGGGATGACCGCATTGAGGACTTCAAGCGCATGCACCACAATCCAGCCTACCTGACAGGTGTTCATTTCGATGTGGATCGCATCAACTTCTCCAGCGATATCAATGAGGTGGTGAAGAACAATGACACCCTTATCTTCGTCATTCCTTCGCCTTACATCAAGAGCCATCTGAAGAAGCTGAAGGCCAACATGAGGGAGAAGATGATTGTGACGGCGATCAAGGGTATTGTGCCAGAGGAAAGCCTCACAGTGAGTCGTTACTTCGAACGTCAGTATGGTGTGCCAGAAGAGCAGGTGGCTTGCATCGGAGGTCCCAGTCATGCTGAGGAAGTGGCGCTCGACCGTCTTTGCTACTTGACTGTGGGATGCCGTGATTTGGAGAATGCGCAGGTGGTGGCTGATTTGTTTGCCAACAAGTATGTGAAGACCAATGTCTCTATCGACATAGAGGGTATTGAGTACTCGTCTGTGCTGAAGAACGTGTATGCCATCGCAGCAGGTATCTGTCATGGCCTGAAGTGGGGAGATAACTTCCAGGCAGTGCTGGTTTCCAATGCCCTGCAGGAGATGAAGCGTTTCCTCAAGGCCGTCCAGCCCGAAGATCGTCATGTGAGCGATTCTGCCTATCTGGGCGATTTGCTGGTGACCATGTATTCCAACTTCTCCCGCAACCGTGTGTTTGGCACCATGATAGGACAGGGCTATTCAGTCAAGACGGCTCAGCTGGAGATGGAGATGATAGCCGAGGGTTATTACGGCACCAATTGCATGAAGATTATCAATAAGCGCTATCATGTCAACATGCCCATCCTCGATGCAGTCTATAACATCCTCTACGAGAAGATTTCTCCAGCTGTGGAGATCAAGATATTGAGTGATTCATTGAGATAACAATCAACAAAAAAACCATAAAAACTATGAAAATAGACATTACAAAAGCTGCCTCCTTTGTGAAGGCAGGAGCTATTGAGGCATTGGAGCCTCAGGTGAAAGCTGCTCAGGAAGCTCTTGAGCAGGGTACATGTGCAGGTAATGACTTCCTCGGATGGATGCATCTGCCAAGTTCCATCACCCCAGAGTTTATTGCGGAGTTGAACGCCACTGCTAAGGTGCTGCAGGAGAATTGTGAGGCTGTTGTCGTGGCTGGTATTGGTGGTTCCTATCTGGGTGCCCGTATGGTCATTGATGCCCTCTCCAACACGTTTGGCTGGCTGAAGCCTTCCAAGACTCCACGCATCCTGTTTGCTGGTAACAACATCGGCGAGGACTACCTCTCTGAACTGATTGACTACCTGAAGGGTGTGAAGTTTGGTGTCATCAACATTTCCAAGTCAGGTACTACCACTGAGACTGCCATCACGTTCCGTCTCCTGAAGAAGATGTGTGAAGACCAGCGTGGTAAGGAAGAGGCTAAGAAGGTGATTGTGGCCATTACGGATGCCAAGAAGGGTGCTGCCCGCACGACAGCTGATAAGGAAGGTTACAAGTCCTTCATCATCCCTGACAATGTGGGTGGTCGTTTCTCTGTGCTCACTCCTGTAGGTCTGCTGCCTATCGCTGTGGCTGGATATGATATTGCTGCCCTCGTGAAGGGTGCTCAGGATATGGAGAAGCAGTGCGCATTGGATGTACCTTGTCAGGACAACCCAGCTGCCGTCTATGCTGCTACCCGTAATGCCATCTATCAGAGCGGCAAGAAGATCGAGATCATGGCGAACTATCAGCCTAAGCTTCACAACCTTGGTGAATGGTGGAAGCAGCTCTATGGAGAGAGCGAGGGTAAGGATGGCAAGGGCATCTTCCCTGCATCTGTTGACCTCACGACCGACCTTCACTCTATGGGTCAGTGGATTCAGGATGGTGAACGTACCATCTTCGAGACTGTCATCTCTGTGGAGAAGCCCAACACCTCTCTCGCTGTGCCTTCTGATGAGGAGAACCTGGATGGTCTGAACTTCTTGGCAGGCAAGCGCATTGACGAGGTGAACAAGATGGCAGAGCTCGGCACTCAGCTGGCTCACGTGGATGGTGGTGTGCCTAACATCAAGATTTCCATCGAGAAACTGGACGAGTACAACATCGGTCAGCTCATCTACTTCTTCGAGAAGGGTTGTGGCATCTCTGGTCTCATCCTGGGTGTCAATCCATTCAACCAGCCTGGTGTGGAGGCCTACAAGAAGAACATGTTCGCCCTCCTCAACAAGCCTGGCTACGAGGCTGAAAGCAAAGCCATTCAGGAACGTTTGAAGTAATGTAGTGATTAGTGATCAGTAAATTAGTAGATTAGTGCCATCCGGATGGTTCCTAACAAACTAAACAACTAACAACCTAACAAACTGCCATTAAGATAAAAAAGGAACGACAATGAAATACGATTTGATTGCACCTGATGTGAAATACATCGGTGTGGATGACCTTGACATAGATCTCTTCGAAGGTCAGTACGATGTGCCACTGGGTGTGTCCTATAACTCCTATCTCATTGAGGATGAGAAGGTGGCCATTATGGATACGGTGGATGCCACCAAGACACAGGAATGGGAACAGAATCTGGAGAAGGCACTCGATGGAAAGACTCCTGACTACCTGATTGTGCAGCATCTGGAACCCGATCATGGAGGCAGTGTGCAGTACATCATGGAGAAATACCCCCAGATGATTGCTGTCTGCTCACAGAAGGCTGTGGCGATGTTCAAGCGCTTCTTCGAGAAGGACTTCTCTGACCGTATTCAGGTGGTGAAGGAAGGGGAGACTCTCTCATTAGGTCAGCACACCTTGCAGTTCTTCATGGCTCCTATGGTGCACTGGCCAGAGGTGATGGTCACCTACGACCAGCAGGCTAAGATACTCTTCTCTGCCGATGGCTTTGGAAAGTTTGGTGCCCTCTGCAAGGAAGAGGAAGACGATGAGGGTTGGGCTTGTGAGGCTCGCCGCTACTACTTCAACATCGTAGGCAAGTATGGTGCGATGGTGCAGAACCTCCTCAAGAAGGTAGCCACCTTGGACATCCAGCAGATTTGTCCGCTTCATGGTCCAGTGCTCTCAGAGGACTTGGGCTACTACATCGGTCTTTATGACACATGGAGCAAGTATGAGCCTGAGAATGAGGGCATATTCATTGCCTACTGCTCGCTGCATGGCAACACGGCAGAGGCAGCGCTCAAGTTGGCAGACATCATCAAAGAAAAGAGCAATGTCAAGGTGTCCACCTCTGACATTGCCCGTGATGACCTCCATGAGGCTGTGGAAGATGCCTTCCGTTATGACCGTATGGTGCTCTGTGCTCCCACTTACGATGGCGGTATCATGCCCATCATGGAAGACTTCATCAACCATCTCCGTATCAAGACCTACCAGAACCGCAAGGTGGCCTTCGTGGAGAACGGTACATGGGCTCCAGCTTCAGGCAAGAAGATGCGTGAACAGATGGAGGCGATGAAGAACATCACCATCATCGAACCTCTCGTCACAGTAGAGTCAACCGTAAAAGCCAAAACCATTGAAGACCTCAAGGTGCTGGCTGATGCGCTTATTCATAATGCCTGATTCTGACATCAATCCCATCCTCCTTCAATGAAGCGGGTAGGGTGCTCACATCCGTCTGCCCATAGTGGTAAGGAAACAGCACCTTGGGTTTGATGACACGTGCAGCCTTAATCAGCTGCTCAGGCGTCATGGTATATGGCTGGTTGCAAGGCAGGAACGCAATGTCAATGTCTTGTATTCCAGCCATTTCTGGTATATCCTCCGTGTCTCCGGCAATGTAGATGCGCAGTCCATCCAGCGTGAGGATATAGCCGTTGTCACGACCTTTAGGATGGAACTGGGTACGTCCCTCCGTGATGTTGTAGGCAGGCACAGCCTCCACCTTGATGCCCGAATCCAAGTCCTCCTTATCCCCATTCTTCATCACCAGTCCATAGCCCTGCATCTCAGCGCACCTTGGGTTGGTGATGAACCTCGTTCCCACCTTCGTCAGCTGCTTGATAGCCTCCTTGTCATAGTGGTCGCCATGCTCATGCGTCACAAAGATGAGGTCAGCCTGTGGGATGCTCGTGTAGTCAATTGTCTTGTTGCCCAACTTGCTCACAGGGTCGAAATACAGCTCCATATCCCCATACTCGATACGGATGCTGGAATGCACCAGTGCATGGAGTTTCACCTCCTTACCCCCATCCGTCTTGAAAATGTCCACCTCCTCCTGCTGAGGATTCTGACTGCATGCCGAGGACACCACCCCCAACATGCCAAAAATCAATGCCAATGTCTTGTTCATGATGCAAAAATTTGGTTTGTGAGGTTGCAAAGTAACGAAAAATAAACGGAACCACCATCAAAGAAACAACAAAATCTGCTTCTCCAAATGTTAAAAATGTAGCCTTAGCGGAAAAAGGTTGCGTTTTTTTGTTTAGATTTGTCTGATAAAACGTCTTTATAGGCGAGATGACACCAAAAGAGTTTGAACATAGGGTGATGGAGATGCGCTCCCAGGCATTGAGTGCGGCACGACAGTTCGGCCTTTCCACAGAAGAGGCTGAGGATGTGGCGCAGGATGTGATGCTGAGGTTGTGGGTCATGCATGAGCGCATTAGAGCCAAAGATACGGCAGGATGGCTGGCACGCATTGCCGCTCGTCATGCCTGCATCGACAGGCTCCGTATGCGGCATCGGGAGCAGTTCGAATTGTCGGAGGCCGACATCGAACGGGGCACTCCCTATGATGCGCTCGAATATAAAGAACTGGAACAGTGGTTCTTCCAAGAAATCGAGCAGTTGCCCACCACTTGTGGAATCATCCTGAGGATGCGGCAGTTGGAGCATCGGGACATCAACGAGATTGCCACCCTGATCGGCATCACCCCAGAATCTGTTTCAAGTCTGCTGTCAAGGGCACGACGCCAACTCATAGAGAAATATGAAAAGAGAAAGAAGAGCGAATAAGAAGTGTTAAACGAAAAGAGAACTGAAGATGCGAAGATTAGAACATAAGGAAGAAGTGGAGCGACTGATGCAGCGCTTCATAGATGGCATTTCCACCTTGGAAGAAGAGGCTCAGCTGGCTGAGTTCTTCCGTACCCATGAGGTGACAGGCAAATGGTGTGCCTACAAGGAAGTGTTTGCGCTGTTTGACGAGGGTAAGGTGGAGCCTCCCTTCTCTACAGAAGAGAAGCCAGAAGCAATGTCGGGCAAGAAGCGTCGATGGGGGAAATATGCAGGTATAGCAGCTGCAGTCATTCTGCTCATTGCTGTGGGGGCAATCCTTCGGCATCAGATGAGTGAAAAGCCTGAGCTGGTGGCGCAGGCAGACACGACGAAAACCACACCTTCGCCTATGCCTCAGAAGGTGGAGGAGCGTAAGGAAAAGGCTGACACCATGAATAGGGGAAAAGAGATGCAAAGGCTGTCAAGACCGCCCAAGCGGTATATGGCAAGGCAAGTCAGACGGCCAGAGGTGGTGATGGCAGAAATGGAAGAGGCATCTGAACCTGACATCACGGAAAGAGTCCCAGATGATCCTTCCGTACAACATGCCACCTTACCGATAGACGTTGACTACGAAGCCCTGAGAAAAGAGATACAGGAACGTGGTAAACGGATGGAAGAGAAGACTGACCTGATGGCCATCAATTATGAGGAGGAAGATGAATAAGTAAACAGGAAAGAATGAACTCGTAAATAAAGTATAAGGAATGATGAAAAAGACAATGATCACACTCTGGGTGATGATAGGTTGTTTGGCTATGAATGCCCAGCCTACCGCCGAACTTCGCAGCCATAGGAATCCAGCGGTTGAGGGGCTTATGGAGTATGCCCGATCGCTGGACTACTATGTAGGATATGCTTATGATGACTATAGCGGACAAAATATCTTGCTGTCTTTATATCCCTCCAATGACAATGCTGAAAAGACCCATCTGCTGCTGGATTCTATTCGCCACACTTGCGAAGTCCTCTCCGTTTCTGCGAAGGAAAGCAATATGTGGGAACTCCATCAAGAGGGCAAGGACACCATCTACTATGCCATCACACTCAGTAATCCACAAGATGCGGCAGAAAAAATCACTTTTAAATATCGTTCCATTGCACGTGAAACCACTTTCCCTAACGATCTCATCGGGTTTGGCGATTTTGTTTATAACTATCATACTGCCAACATCCAACGCACTCGTAACGCCTCCTACGACCTTCCTGCATATTGGAAAACCATCAAGGAAGTCTTCAGCCGTGATGGGGTTGTAGTACACGCCTTCACCATCTCCAACGATAGCACCCACAACTTCAGCAAGGATGTGTATGGCGGACTCGTCACCAACGATCCTGAAAGATGGTCGTCAGAGCAAACAGGCCTGCTCTGTATGACGACATCAATGGAGAGAGCCAACAACATCGTTGACGACATCATCAAAGCCACATGGGCACATGTCGATCAACACCCCCATATCAGGTATGGCATCAGGGAGAGTAACCGGTTTGGAATCCCTTCCTACATCGCAGGACATTCCCTCATCACCCTTGATTACAACAGATTCCTCATTGACCTCTATGAAGATACTGATCAAAAGAGCGGCACACTCAGATATTATATCATGGCACGCGAGATTCAGGGTTCCCCGTTCTTCCCCAAAGATTGGCAAACGCTGAAGAGCTACAAGAATGGAATGTATGAGTATTACGATACACCCGACACGAAGTAATTAACCCTAAACATCAACAAGACATGAAACGAATCATCATCATAGTATGGGTGCTGTCTCTCACCCTCACCATCTTCGCACAGGGAAACAAGAATCTGCGCGACCATCAGATGCCAGCCAGAATAGAGAATCTCTTTCGGTATGCTGAATCATTGGGATATAAAAGAGGGGAATATTATTATAACTTGCATGGAATCCTGACAAAGAGAGTCAGCCTTTCCCCAACCCTTCGATTTGGAGAGAAACGCACTCTGCTGCTTGACTCTATCCGTCATACCTTCGCAGGACTCATCAATGATGGGGGGGTGGAAAGTTATCGGTATGAGACTCATCATGATAGTATCGACAGCATGAGTTATCGAATCCAACTGGACAATGGAAAAAAGATCAAACGCATGTTAATGAATCCCTTGACTGGCAAACCTTATTCTACTACAACAACTGAATATAAAATGAGTTTCCTCAACTTCCGCTATACGCCCACTCCATGGGATCGGGGAATGGCTGTCTTAACCTACGAATACACGGACAGTGTGCTCGAGAAACCACTTGAACCCCTGAACAAGAAAGAATATTGGAAGATTGTGAAACGGACAATCAAGAGAAATCATGTGAAAGGCCATTCATACTATCTCTATAATGACAGCACCCTACACGACCACAATCCAGACGTGGCGGATGGATTACTCTACCCACATTGCAGAATCATCGAACAGAAAGGGTTTGTCTATGAAATCGACACCAAGGAACATCTTGAAGAGATCATGCGCGACCTGGTGCAGGAAACCTGGGATTATCTTGACAAGTACCCAGATGTCCGATACTCCATCTATCCTGAAACGCTTAATCCTGGCCTGAATCGTGACTTCATCAGCATACGGACAGGTGATAGTTACTATAGTAATTTTGTTGTCTTTGTGATGCATTTCCGCAATCCCGAGCATTTTTGGCTCGTGGTGCGTGAAACTGAAGGTGATGACTTCTTACCTATGGATTGGGAACGACTCAAGAGTTACAAGAATGGGGTGAAAGTCTATCATAAGAAGTGATTTAGCGGACTAGTTTATTATACGACTAATCCGCGATGCGGATGATTATAAAGATTGAATAGATTTTTTTTCTGTGCCCTCTGCACAGTCGGAATCTCGCTTGATCCGTTCAATCCGTGTTCGTTTTCAACCCGATTCTGTGTTTTCAAATTTGCCGTCGGCAATCCATGGCTTTGCCGCCGTCTCTTTGATGCTTTGCCGTTAGCAATTTAAATCGTTGCTGCCGGGGTGCTTT
>Ga0256407_10006890_pt1 | contig 17355 bp, 5 predicted proteins | sample RumenRJG_04DNA_FD_193489 | JGI IMG/M metagenome (GOLD analysis project Ga0256407, IMG submission 193489) | Bovine rumen microbial communities from Lethbridge, Alberta, Canada - RJG_04 | ecosystem: Host-associated > Mammals > Digestive system > Stomach > Rumen | place: Canada: Alberta | collected...
GATTTTTATAATATATCTTTAAAAAATAAAAAAGGATTAAAATTTTATTTAAAACAAAATGAAAAAAATAAAGAAGAAAATGATTTAATTTCAAATTCTATTGATAATAATGATAAAAATGATAAAAATGATAAATATGATAAATATTTAGAATATGATTCATATGAAAGTTTATTTCAGAAATTTTATAATTATCAAGATTTTGATGATTCAATATTTAAAACTTTATTTTTAATTCAATTAGAAAATATAAATGATGTTTCTATTTCTCAAGAGACAAAATTAAAATTTATTTCAGACAAAAAAGTTAATTATGAAAATGATGAATATAAACCTTTTTTAAAACTTTCTTTTTATAATAAAGAAGTTAGAGATATGATTTTTCAAATTATAGAATTATTTAATAATAAAAAAAATTTAGGATATAACTCTTATAAAATAATTTTATTCTTTATTCAAAATATTATTAATAATAAGAATGATGATAAATGTATTTTTAATCATTTAATTTCATCAAGAAAAATTTGTTGTACTTTTTTTATAAATCTTTTTGGAAAATTAAATAATGAACTTAATAATAATAAAGAAGAAATATTGTCAACTTTTTTTAATATTTGTGATAGTTGTTTTAATACTCATTCAAATCCATTTTTTTATGATTTAATATATGAATTAATAAATAAAAATGAAACAAAAAATTATGGAGGAATATTATTACAAACAATATTGAAAATTCTTCTTTTAAATCCAAGAAAAGTTAAAAAATATTATTTAAATAAAATAAATTTAGTAAATTTAATTTATAAAATTGTAATAGAAAAAAAAATTGGTGAAAAAAATGATGAATTTTTTGGATTAAAAGAAAATGAATATAATTCTTTATTTAAACAATTATTTGATGATGATTTACTTAGAACAAGATGTAATTGTTTTAAATATAATAATATTAAAAAGAAAAAACCTTTTATTGAATTAATGTTTGATATTTTAACAAAATTATCAATTCAAACAAATAATTCTTCATTTATTATAGTTATTTATGAAATATTAATTGCCAATATAAAAAAATATAAATTTAAAATTGAAAATACTCAATCAATTCTTTTTTATTTTGATAAACAATATTATAAAAATGAATTAAAACATAATGAAATATTTAATTTTTTTATAAAACATGAAATTTGTGATATTCCTTCATTCTCTGTTTATTTTATTTATAAAACAATTAAAGTTTATCTTACTGTTGAAGATAATATAATTAAAGCAATGTTAGACTCATTGATTAATTCTTTTATTCAAGATTCAAAATTACTTTTTGGACAAATTAAAGAATGTACAAAAAAATCAAAAAATAATCAAATTTATAATTTAATAAGAGATAAATTATCTAAAATTTATAAAGAGAAAAAGAATTATATGGAAGATTTTATAAATATTGTAAATAATAATATTAATTTAATAAATAATAGTATTACTACAGAAGAAATTAATATTAATGATAATCCTAATAATAATAATAATAATATTAATAATAATAATAATATTAATACATTTTTTCATAGTAATTCTCTTAAAGATATAAATAATTCTTTTGAATCATGTTCATCAAGTAAAAGTCAAAAACAAAAATGTCAAATTAATAAAAAGAAAAAAGTAAATATAGGTAAATTAAAAAAAAATGAAAATCAAAACTTAAATAATAATGAAGAAATAAATACAAATATTCCAACAATAAAAAAAATATCCAAAAGTAACATTATAGGATATAAAAATCAAAAAATGCTTTTTACAACACAATCTCTTTGTGAAAATATTGAAAATTATTCTCAATTTATTTTATTTCCAAAATTAAGTTTATTAGAACAAAAATTTAGTATTTATTTTATTGATAGATTATTCTATGATGAAACATTTGTAAAAATGAAAAAATATTTTAATTATTATTTTACTAATATAGAAAATAATAATATTAAACAAAATCCAAATATTGATAATTTTTTGAATTATCCTACAATGATAAGAAATTATACTCCAAATAATTTTTTTTATAAAGATATATTTTTAAGAAATGATTTTGATTTTTTTTCACATGAATATTTTAAAATAATTCATCCTTATTTTCTTCCTTATTTAAAAAATATAAAAAAAAGAATTTTTAAAAAAAAATCTCATAATAAAGAAATAATAAATTATCTTTTAGATAGAAATGATAAAACAAATAGACAATTTTATTGTGATTTAATAACAAATTCAAATGTAATTTTTGGTGAAATAATAATTAATAAAAATATAATTTATTTCCATAATAAAAACAAAACAAAATTTCAAGAAAGTTTAACAGATTCCGAAAAAGAAAATTATCTTTTATGTGCATTAGAATATGATTATTATCCTCAAGAAAAACAAATATTTATAATTAAAAAAGAAATACAAGAAATAATAAATAGAAGATATTTATTTTTATTTCAAGCATGTGAAATTTTTTTAAAAAATGGAAAAAGTTACTTTTTCAATTTTTTTTCAGAAAACAATAAAATTGAATTTTTCAAATTATTTGATGACTCAATAAAAATAATAGATTTAAAAGAGGATTTTCGTAAAAAAAATTATACAGAAAGTTGGTTAAAAAATGAAATATCAACATTAACATATTTATTACAAATAAATAAATATGCATCAAGAAGTTACAATGACACAAATCAATATCCAATAATCCCTTTATTAAAATTAAGAAATAAAAAACGTGATTTAAAATATACAATTCAAGCTCAAACAGAAGAACAAAGAGAATTATTAGAAATAGCTTTTAATGTTTCAATGGGAAAATATCATTCACATTATAATATTCATTATTCTAATTCTTCTTTTGTTTTATATTATTTAATTAGAATGAATCCTTTTACTTATAATCAAGTTAATTTACAAGGAAATAAATTAGATGTTCCAAATAGACAATTTCATACTCTTGAAGAACTTTTAATTGTTTATGAAAGAACTAAAGAAACAAGAGAATTAATACCAGAATTTTTTCTATCAACTGAATTATTTTATAATTATAATTGTAATTTTTATGGTTTTAGACAAAATGATAATTTAATGATACATAATTTAGGTGTTGTTGATAATTTAACTCCTCTTCAATATGTTTGTAATAATTTAGAAATGATTAATTCTATTGAAGTTAAAAGTAATATTAATTTTTTTATTGATAATATTTTTGGAGTTGGACAAATTGGGAAAAAAAGTGATTATAATACTTTTGGGAAATATTGTTATCAAGAATTTATTAATTTAAAATCTAAATTAGAATCTTATATAATGAAAAAATTACCTTTTGATGAAATAAAAATTAAAATTAATAGGAAAATTAATAAAATTATTTCTTTAGGACAAACGCCTTTTAAATTAATTGAAGAGAAACATATTCAATATGATGAAAAAAATGATTTAAAAAATAAGGAAAATTTAAAAAATAAAGATGAAATAACAAATTTGAATTTAAAAATAATATCAATGGTTAAATTTTATAAAAATAAAATGATATATATTTTATCATATAAAGATGGATATAATTATGAATTAAAAATATTAACTCCATCACTTGAACCAAAATTTACAATTCCAATACCAAATAAAATAAAATTATTAACAAAATTAAAATTATTAAATTCAGATTTTTTATGTGGATATAAATTTAATTCAAAATTTATTTTCTTAGCATTTAATTTTACAATAATATTATGTCGTTTTGCAGATAATTCATTTATATTTTTAGCATTAATTGGTAAAAAAACAGAATATAGAATTTTTATAACTGAAAGTTTTATAACAACAATAATAAAATCATCACAAAATTCTTTTATAACAGGACATGTAAATGGAAAAATAATGGAATGGAATTTTTCAGGAATAAGTATAAATAATCCTAATTTTTTATCTGAAGAAATAATAGAATTAAAAAGAACTTTATTGGCACATAAAGATAAAATAAATGGAATATATTTAATTAATAATTTAGGTTTAATTATTACATCTTGTGTTGATTATTCAATTTATATAAGAAAATATTATGATTTTACTTTATTATCAATTATTGAAGTTTCTAATAAAATTTGTATTCAATTAGTTAATTATTATGCTTTTATTTATATTTTATTTTATAATGTTGATACTGATGATTATATTGTTAATCTTTATTCTATGAATGGAATTTTACTTCAAAAAGGAGAAAATTCTTATATTAATAATATTGAAATTGATAATAATGGACATTTACTTGTTGGGTATTATGAATTATTGAAAATTGATGTTTTTGATACTGCTTTTATGAAAGTTATTAAAGTTATTGATTTAGAAAGTTCTTTAAAAAATGAAATTATTGAAAATTTGAAATTTATGAATTTTATTTATGATGATGTTCATAATTGTGTTTATTGTAATTTTTCTAATGGTGTTTTGTTGAAGAAATTTTTAAATGAAAATAAAGAAGATAATAATAATAATAATATTCAATAAATACAATTAAATCAAAATTAATATCAATATTTAAAAATAAAAATTAATATTTTATATTTTAAAAAATTTAATAAAATAATAATAATAGAGATAGATAAAAATCATTTTTTTTTAATATTAATAATTTTTATTAGAATAAATTAAAAAATTATTATTATTTTTCATTATTTCATCAAAAATAATTAAAAATTATATTATACATTATTATTTCCAAAATATAAATAAATTACTTTCACTAAAAGAATAAAGTGACGTAACTTTAATAATAGAATTTAAAAAAAATATTGATTGAATAATAAAAATAAAAACATAATGGGAAATGTAAAATGTTGTACAAAACTACCTTTAAAAGAAAACGAAATAATAAAAGGAAATACACCAAGAAGAAGTTCAAAAAGTGATATAATAAATTTAAATAATCCAATAAATAATAAAACTCCAGAAGAAGATAATATAAAAAAAAATGAATCAATAAACTTAAATTTAAATAATTTTATCCCTGAAGAAGAAAAAGATAAAAATATAAAATTAAAATCCCAACCAAAAAATAATATAATTCCTCAAATAAAATTAGATAAAAATGTAAAAAAAATACAATCAATATTTCGAGGATATAAAATAAGAAAAAATTATGAAAATAAAATAAAACCAGAATTAAAAAAAATAGAAAAAAACATAATAAAAAAAAACTTAATAGAATTATCAAAAAAAAATCCAAATATAAACACAGAAAAATTAAACACAAGTCAATCATCATTTAATTCAAAAGACTGGAAAAAATATTATAATAATAATGATTCTTTTTTTAATTTTGATTATGGAAATACAATAAATGATCAATGTTTAATAAAAAAAACAAATTCAAATAAAATTGAATTATATCAAGGAAGTATAAATTTAAAAAATGAAAAACAAGGATTTGGAATTTTAACAACAGAAAATAAAATTTTAACTGGATTTTGGAGAGAAAATAATTTTACAGGATGGGGAAAAGAAAAGAATAAAAATGGTGAAATTTATGAAGGAAAATTTATAAATGGAAAATTAAATGGAAAAGGTTTTTATAAAAATAATAAAGGAGATTATTATAATGGTGATTATATAAATGGATTAAAAAATGGAAAAGGAAAAGAAAAAAATTCAAATTTTGAATATGAAGGTGATTATAAAGATAATAAATTAAATGGAATTGGAAAAATAAAATTTGAAAAAAAAAATTGTGAATATGAAGGAAATTTTACAAATAATAATTTAAATGGTTTTGGTATTTTTAAATGGGAAAATGGAGAAATTTATGAAGGAAATTTAAATAATGGAATTATAAGTGGAAGAGGTAAATATACTTATCCAGATGGAGAAATTTATGAAGGTGATTATAAAAGAGGAATTAAACAAGGTTTTGGTAAAGTTAAATTTAATAATGGTAATATTTATGAAGGACCTTTTAATAATGGTTTACCTCATGGAATTGGGAAATTTACTAAAAAGGGAATATGTAAAAATGTTGAGTTTAATAATGGGAAATTTGTTAAAGTTATTAATTAATTATATAAATTTTTTTTATGGTTTTTTCAATTTGTTATATATGATTTATGTGAATTTATATATTTTTTTTATATTTTTTTTTTTTTAGTTTTAAAATTTCATTTGAATATTTTTAAAATTTAAAAAATTTTATTTTTTTTTGTTATTTAAAAATTAGTTAAGAAAAAGTTAATTTATTATTTGTTAGAAAAGAATAACTTTAAATGATAATAAATAGATTTAGAAAATTATATAAGTAGATTATAATATTATTCAATTAAAAAAAAGATTGTATAAAAAAGATTGTATTATTCAAAATGTAAAAAATGCATAAAAATATATTTAATATAAAAATTGCATAATAAGAAATTAAAAGGAAGTAATATGAAATTAAGTTTAATATTTATTTTTTATTGATAAAATTATGAAAAAGAAAAATAGATTATTTTAAAGTTTTATTAACCTTAAAATGAAGAAGTTAAAGAATTTATGGTATATATTCAAGAAGAAAAAATATATATATTTTTAAATATAATGATTTGATTGTAATAAAAGAAAAAGAATAAAAAATAAATTTAAGTAAATTTTAATACATTTATTTCCCTTATAATTAAGATGATAAATTTAAATTATTTTAATCAATATATTAGAATTATTTTTAAAAAGAAAAGAGATTAATTTATTGAAAATATGTAACACAATTTCAGCAGAACTATTTTTAATATTGCTTAATACTTACAACAATTCACAATCAATTATATCAAATTAGAATAAATGATATTATAAATATATCAAAAATTAATATGTTATTATTAAATAATAATTATTATAGATATTTAGTCAAAAAAAATTGCAATATGATTTTCAATTATAATTTAATGATGTTTATCTCATTTATGATTATATGACAATGAATTTGATTAATCAAAGTGATTTTTTATAAATAAATTGGATAATGAGATAATTATCATTAAATTATATAATAAAAAATAATATTGTTAAAACTTTTATATTTTTTTATTAAAATTCATTTTATTTATTAATTTCCTTAGTCTTATTTGATCTTCAATAGTTAAATTAATTTTATTTATTACTCTAATAATATTTGGATTTTTGTCTTTTTTATTATTCCATTCAAGTTTATTAATATAATTTAATTCATTTTCTTCTCCTTTAATTTTCCCAAATTTTTTTCCATATTCATATTCTCCTCTTAATAATTCTTTACTAAAATCTGTATTAATATTACATAAATTTTCAGATGTTTTAAATATTCTTAATAAATAAGTTGATGCCATATTTATTTATTTTAATTTATTGATAATAATATTATATAAAATTTTTTGGAAAATTTAACATTTATATAAAAATAATTATATAAATTATTCTAAATTATATATTAAAACAATCTTTCATTTTATTTATTTTTATTTACATTTAAATTTTTGATATTTATATAACATTTTTTCATTTCAATAACATCATCTAAACTATTAACTGGCATAATAAAATTGTTTCTTTTTATTTTTTTTAAAGATGTAAATGGACAATTATTTTTTAATTTTTCTTTGCTATATTTTTTTATATCATTTTTAACAATTTCTAAATAACTATTTCTATCACTATCATTATTAGTTTTTTTTGAAAAATTATAATCATTAATAATCTCACTTTCACTTTTTCTTAACATTTGAATATTGAATATTTTTAAATTTTTTGAACTAATATTATTTTCTAAATCAATAGTTGCATTTTTATTTTGAAAATATTCTTTTAAACTTTTATAAGATGAATTAAAAAGAAAATTTTTATTTGAAGTAAAAGGTTCAGATAAAACATTTAAATCACTATTTGATTTTAAATTATTTTTATTTAAACTATATGAAAAATTTTCATTTTGATTTATTATATGAGAGGGTGAATTTATTGATAATGATTTGTAATGATATGTTTTGAAATATTCTGTTTTGTTTCCTCTTTTTTTTATTTTTTCATTTTTTTCCATTTTTTCTTCCCTTTCTTTATAATATTTTATTTTTTTTGTTTGTAATTCATTTTTTTCATTTTTTAATTTTTCTAATTCTTTCTCATATTTTTCTTTATAAGAATTTAATATTGTATTTTTATCATTACTATTTTGTCTAATTTTATGAATTAAAATATTAATTTTATCATTTGTATCATTAAAATTTTTTTCAATTAAATTATTAATTTCTGATCTGTATGAATCAATAAAACTTATTGTTGAACTTTCACCTTCTATTATTTTTCCATTTCTTAATAAATATGATTTTAATTTCTTTCTTTTTATATCTAATAAACTTTTATTTACTTTTTTAATATTATTTTCTTTTTCATCCAAATTAGAATGAGTATTATATTTTAATACTTTATCTTTTTCTATTGTTTTAAAATTTAATTTTTTATCACCCGAACCATTTGGATTTATTACTTCTTTAAATATTTTATTTTTATCTAATTTTGAATTAGTTTTTTCATTTTCATTCAAATTATTTATTTTTTGATTTATTTTACTATTTATTCTTTCTGTTTTAATTTGTTTTTCTTTATTATTTTTGTTTAAATGATTATTATGTAATCTAGAATATTTTGTAATTATTAAATTATTTTTAATCCCCTCTGAAAATAAATCATCAGTTTCATTTTCTAATAATTCATTCACAGTTTCAAAATCTTTGTAATTAACTAAAAAATCATATGAATTTGATTTTTTTAATACTTTTATTTCTTTATCATTTTTATCAAAATATTTATTAATTTTAGTATAATTTTCAAAAGATATATGTTTTAAAAACAATTTATTAAATGATTTATTATCATTATTTAAAAATTTTTTTTTATTCCTATTCAGAAAAGTATTATAATGCAAATTATTAATAGGATTATTTGATAATAATCTTTGTGATTGAATAATTTTTAAATCATCAGATGGAATAATTTTATTTAATCCATTTTTGAATATTTTTATTTTATTATTATATAAAAAATCATTAATTTTATTTCCATTTTTCATTGATTCATCAATAGTTATTCCATTAAATTTAATTAAATCATCATTACTCTTATGTATATTTGTATTTTTTATTTCATTTTTTCTTATAGATAAACTTATATCTCTATTTTGATGAAAATTTCTCCTAAATAAATTATTTTTATCTTTTTTTATTTTTTTACTTATATTATCTTTACTATTATTTTTTTCATTTAATAAATTTTTTTTTGAATTTTCTTTCTTTTTTCCATTACTTGATAATAAATTAAGTTTATAATTTTTTTTTTCAGAAAAATTATAATTTTCATCATCATTTTCATTATCATTTTTAATAGTATTAAAACAACTTTTTATTATTTCTCCATTTTCTTTATTTCTATTTTTTAATAAATTATTAACTGAATTTTTTCCATTTTTTTTTTCTAAACTTTTATTCTCTTTTCCATTTTTATTATCAATTGAATTTCCATTTTTAATATTTTTATTTTTTAAATTTCTTCTTTTAAAAGGAGAATTAATTTTTATATTAGAATTATTTCCATTAACAATATTTTTTTCAGAACTAGAAATAATAATTGAACTTTTTAAACTATTCATATTACTATTACTTTTTTCTATTTCATCAAAATTCATTTTTACTCCATCTTTATATAAATCAGAATATTTACTATCTAATTTTTTACTTAAACCAATATCAGGAGAAACATATCTTAATTTTTCTTTAAATAAATCTGAATAAGTAGGTTTTTTTTTTCCTTTTGAAATTGATCTATTTGAATCTATTGTAAGATTTGAATTATTTTCTTTTGTTTTTTTTAAACTTTTGTTAAAATTTTTTTTTTCTTTTATTGAATTCATTTATTTAAATATGAAAAAATTAAATTTATATATAAAAATAATTTTAATTTTTTTTAAAATAAGTAACATTCCTTTTTTTCATTTTGAATATCATCTTTAGAATATTTTCTAGTTAATTCATTAATATTTTCTAATTGAATATTTTTATTTTTTTCAACTATATTATTATTACCTTCAGTATATATTTTTTTATTTTTTAAATTTTCATTAAGATTAAAATTATTATTAGGATTAGTATTCGAAGTACTAATGACAGTACTTAAATTTTGATTATTCCCTTTATTAATAATATTTGGAATTTGAATTATATTTTTATTTTCTCCATATGAATCATCATTTATTATAGTTGAACTTTCATCACTTACTTTTAATACACTTTTCACTTGTTCTTTTTTTTGATGAGATTCTTTTATTATTTTTGCTTCTGTAATATCACTTTCAGAAAAATTATATACTGTAATACTACTTAAATCTTCTTGAAATGGTAAAATTTCTTTTATTGGAAATATTATATTGATATTATCATAATTTTCTTTTATTGAATTATTGTAATCATATAATAAAATTTTTTTAATTTCTTCTATTGATGTATTTATCATTTCAAATAATTTTGAATATGTTTCTTTTCTCTTATTTGAATTATCAATTATATTTTTAGCCATATCAAATTTTTCATTTGATGTTAATTTAATATATAATTCTTTTTTATTATTTTTGTTTTTTTTATTTTTTGATTTTTCTATCACTAAAGATTTATTATTATTTTCTGCACTCATTGTAACATAATGTTGTATTGTTTGTAATATTTGTAAAGATTCTTCAAAATATTTTGGAATATTTACAAAATTATTTCCTTTTTTATTTATTAAAGGTTCTGTTTTATATCTCATATGTTTTAAATGATTTTGATTAGAAAAATTTTGTAGTTTCCCTATATTATTAGTATTTTCAAATGATATTTTATAATTATTTCTTAATTTCAAATAATTTTGTCGATTTAATGATACATTATTATTATTATTTTGAAATTTTTTCATATTTATATTAAGGATAAATTAAGCAAAAATTAACATTTATTAATGTAATAATAAAATAAAAATTATAAATAATTATAGAGTTTTTTATATTATTTCTATTTTTATAATAAATTATTTTTTTTTTATTTTTTATTTTTTATTTGTTTTTTTTTCAAGAAAATCTTGTTCAATAATTTCTTCAATATTATTTTCATCAATTTCTCCTTTATAATTATTCATATCAATAATTGAAAAGACAAATTGTTTAATTTTATCATCTAAAGCTTCTTTATCTCCTTTTCCATAATTATTATTAATAATTAATTGACTTTTTCCTTTTTTTTGAGATATCATATATTTTTTACAATCATTCCAATATTCACAATTATCAATAACAAAAGGATGAAACATTAATTCTTCATTTAAAATATTTTGTAATAAAGAATTCATATTATCAAAATTTATTTTTTCTATATCAAAAGTATCTATTATAAATATCCATAAATAAAATGAAAATTCTTCAATATTTTTTAAAGATAATAATTCTATAAATTTTAAAATTTCTAATTTATTCATTTTTATATTATTTGGAATTGGAATTTTTGGATTTTGTTTTAAATATTTAACTAATTCATTAAATATTATTGGCCATAGTTGTCTTATCATTTCTAAAATATTTTCATGTGAAAATCTAATAAATAAAATTCTTAACATTAAAAATAATTCTTTTTCAATATCATATGTATTATATTCTGTAAAAAAATCTTTAATAATATCTTTAATTGTATTTAAATTTTTACTAAATGTATCAACTTCACATGAATATATAACAAAAGAAATTCTTTTTAAAATTATAGGTTTATTATCTTTTTTTGAAAAAAATCCTCCTTCCATATACTTTATTAAATTATTTATTATATCTTTATTTTCTTGTGAATATTTTGCAATTATTTTTCTCCAATTTCTTAATTTTATATCTGAAGTTTTGAAAAAATCAGCTTTTGTTAATATTTCAAAAATATTTGGACCACAGACTTGATAAACTTTATTTGAATTATCATTCATTAAATTATTTAAAAATTGAATTGAAATTTCTGAATAAAATTCATCTTCATCATTAATACAATTTAAAATTCTTTTTAACATTGGTTTAAATGGATAATATAAATCTTTTACTATTGAATTATGAATTTTATAAAATAATAATTTTAAAGTTAATAATGCAATCTTCCTATAATAAAATTGTAATTCTTCTCCAAATATTTTTTCTTTTCTTTCATTTTTTTCATATGATGAAGCTAATAAACAAACTTTCATATATATTTGATAAAAAATTAAATCTTGAGGTATTTCTTTATATAAATTTGATATATGATTATTATTGTAATTATTATTATTATTATTATTATTATTTTTATCATTTTTAATAGATTCATTTTCAATATTTGCAGCTTCAAAATTCATTTTTAAATTATCATCATATACATTTTGATTCATTTTATAAGTTGAATTGATAATTTTATAATAATCATTTTTAGGAAATAATTTTTCCACTATCTTTGAATATAAAGAAGGAATAATTGGTAAAATTATAAAATTTTTATTTTGAAAAGTACTATCAAATTGATTTTTAAAAGCAGCATTAGTTAATTTTTCAGTAATATTAGATACAATATCTTCAATATCATTAATTTCTAAATTACCTTTAGGATAAATATCTAACATTAATGATATTAATTCATACATCCAACAATAAGTATGCATGACTTTTGTATTGTCATATAAAATATTTAAAAAATTAATAAATTCTTTCCAAATTTCTATTATTTTATTTCCATTTTTTTCCTTATTTCTTGGCTCAAGTAAAATAAATGAATAGATAAAATGACACATTTGACTTTCATATAATGCATCTTCATAAGGTATAATAAAAATTTTATTTTTTCCTTTTTCATATCTTGATTTTATAGGTTTATTATATCTAACTTTTAAAAGTAAAGTACAACAATATAAAATTAAATCAATATCAAGATTTAAAGAATATAATAATTCTAACATTGTTAATTTATATAATTTATCTTTTGCTGGAGTAATACTTGAATATATTGGATTATTATCTTTATCATATGTACAATCACCATTCCATATCATAATCATATAATCAAAGAAAATTAAAGGATTTTTTAAAAATAATTTTTTAACTAATTTTTTCATTGTACCTTTTGTTGTTTTTTCCCAATCTTTTTCATAGGAATTAAAATTTATATTATTTGAAAATTTTTTTTCTTTTTTTTTATATGCTAAAATTGAATTATTATTTAAACAATAATCAAATTCTTCATAATTTTCACTTTCATTAATCCAACAAATTAAACATAATGAAATTAAATCATGAATATTTGATTCATACATATCATTAAGATAATTTACTGTATTTTTCCCAACATTTACAAATAAATTATAAAAATTTAAACAATTATAAGAATTAATTTCTTTCATTTTTTTTTTAATAACATCTGATTTTGTATCATCTTGAATTTGAAATAAATCTAAATTATATGAAACAATACTATTTAAACCATTTAAAATACTTAAAAGATCATCTTCATCAAAAGTTTTATAATCTTTATAAGCATCTAAATAATTTTTTATTATAAAATTTTGATTACTATCATTATTAAAAGAAATTATTTTTTCATTATATTTAACTTTATCAATAATTACTTTCATAGTTTCTGAAATTAAAATTCTTGAAGTTTCATTAATTGAATTTTCAAAATCTGTATTTTTTTTATTTTTTTTATATAATTCCATAATCATTTTAAGATAATTTTCAACAAATAAAATATAATGTCTTCTTACATAATAATATTCTAAAACAAATCCTTTTACTAAACATTGAGGAAACGGTTCTGCTATAATAAATTCAATTAAATCTGAACAAATATTTGGATTAAAATTAAACATTAATAATTTTATTATTTCTAATATTTGAATTTGTAATACTTGATTTCTTTTATCTTCTTTTTCTTTTTTTATAACATTTTTTGAACTTGAAAAAGAAATATCATTAATTCCTAATTTATTTGCTAAAATATAAAAAAATTCATTTAAGTAATTTTTTGTTATTTTTTTTATTTCTTCAAGGTTAAGTTTTTTAATTAATATTTCTAAAAATTCTCCAGACGATGAAGCAACTGAAATATTTTCTTCTATTAATTCATCATTTTTTATTTCTTCTATAAATTCAGCATTTAAAAATCTTATTGAAATATTAAATAATAAAAATAAATAATTAAAACTATTTTTTTCATTATTATTTAATTGTTCTAAAATATTATTTTTAGGTGAATTAAAAATAAAATTAAGATCTGAAACATTTAAAACTACATTTTTTATTAATTTAAATGCATTAATAATATTTTTTATTTCATATTGTTTTGTTATATATAAATGATTGTCTTTTTGTAAAAATTGGATATCTTTATTTAAAAATAATAAAATTATAGGATCTAATATTTTTTTAAAATGATTTGAGCTTTGATTTAACCAAATTTTAGATAAATGTCTTAATAATGGATATTCACTATCTAAATAATTTAATAATAAGAAAATACATTCTCCTTTTTCAAAAAATATTATTTTTTGATAATTTTCAATATAATATTTCCAAAATTGAGTAAAGTTTTGAATTGCTTTTTCTAATTTTCTTGGTTCTTTAAAATTAAAAGAATTTTGGAATAATTGAGTAAATTTTACTTTGTCTTTTTTAAAATATTTGTACATTAAGTCAACTGATTTTTTTTGAAATTCTTCATTTTTTAATAAATGCCATAAATATGAAAAAAGAATTTCAAAAAAATTTTCTTCTATTTTCATATAACTTTTTAATTTATTTAAAAAATTTTCATTAATTATTTCTTTATTAATAGTATCATTTAATAATGATGATTGAATTTTTTTAAATATTTCTGAATTATTTGTTGAATCAGTTAATAATAAATCTAATAGAAAATTACATGTTTCTGTTGAAAAATTATAATCAGTATTAAATATTATTTTTTGTAAACAAGTTAACCAATCTGGAATATTTTGTTGATTTGTATATTCTTGTAATCTTATTAAAATTTCTGTTGATTGTTTGAAAATTTTTATTGAATTCCTTAAATTTCCTTTATTTTTATCAAATGAAAGATAATATTTTCCTAATACATTAATATAATAATTTTGATATTCTAAAATTGAACTTGATAATTGATTTAATATTTGGGAATAATTTTGATTATTTAAAAAATTTGCTGATATTGTTTTATATGACATATTTTCTTCAATAAAAAAAATTTTAGTCAAATCTATTTCCTCAATATTAATATTATTATTTCCTATATTATTATTTTTAATTAAATTTGAAGATTTTTCTTTAGATATATCAATATTAACAAAATCATTTATAATATTTGAATTATTATTATTATTATTATTTGAATTATTTTCTTGAATTATAGAATTATTTTTTCCTTCCATTTTTTTTTGTAATTCATTTGTTAAATAATAAATAATATAAATAACAGGTGCAATTATATTAATATCTTTATTTTCATTAATAGAAATTTCTTTAACAATTTTAATTAAATTAGATATAATATGTGAATAATATTTTAATTTGGAATCAAATCTTTTTAAATAAACAAATGATAAACAAAATTTTAAAGGCTCAACTAACTTTTCTAAATCATAAATTAATTCATTATTATTATTTTGATTTATTTTAAAACTCTCTAAATTTTTAGCCAAAGACTCCCATACTAAATCAAGGAAATTTTCTTGATTAAAAAGATTAGAAACATTATTTATTATATCATCATTAATTACATCTTTACTAGAATTTAATTCATTATCCCAATAATTAACAACACATTTAATAATATTAAAAGAAATATTTTTTAAAATTTCTTCACTTAAAATTTTTTGATTTTGAATAAAATTTCCAATTAACTTTAAATAATCTTTCAAATCTTTTTGATTATCTTTATTATATTCAATTTTATAATCAAATATTTTTTTAAAAGCAGAAGTAACAAGTTTTAAAATATAAATAATATTTTCATCTTCAAAATTAATATCTTCATCAGAATAATCTTTTAAAATCCATTCATTAACTCTTCTAACAATAGTACTTTCATTTTTAATTAACAATTTTAAAACAGAAACTAATAAAGTAATTTTACTTTCATCAGAAATAATATCTTTTTTAAAAAGAGGAAATCTAAATAATAAAAAATCCATTGCTAATCTAATATTTCCAATATCATTTTTATCTTCAATAACAGAACATAAAGAATTAACAACTAAAATATCAAAATTAGGATAAAAATTTTCTTTATCTTTTAATTGTCTTTCATTATTTTCATCATTTTTATAATAATCATCATTATTAATTACTTTAGATAAAAATTTCATACCACTTGATCTTAATTTTGGATTTTTTAACATAATTGACCATATATTACCAAACAAAATTCTTGGTTTTAATTTCATTTTCATATCATCAAATAATAAAAAAATAGTTTTATTAATTTCTTCATTATTTTCATCTAAACTTGGTAAAATTGAAACTAATAATCCAGGTAAACATAATTCAAGTTCATTTACATTTATACATAAAAATATTTTTTGAACTATATTTTCTAAAAATAATTTTTTATTTTGTGTTGAAGCATATTGATAAAATGGGAATAAACCAGATGAAAATAAACCTAAATTTTTACCTAATTTTTGATTATTATCTAAAATTAAATTTTTTAATACTAAATGATATAAATTTAATGTTGCTTCATGAAGTCCTGGTGGTAAATCTTTATTTAAACATTGAGCTAATCTTTTTGCTAATGTTTCATTATCATTATAATCAAATAATCTTATTGAGTCTGTTTTATCTTCTATTGATTCTTGTTTATTTAAGAGAGATTGAATTTCTATTATATATTTTACTAAATCTGTCCATTCTTTTGCATTTTTAAATTTTGCTAATAATTCATCTAATTTTTTAAATACTTTTTCTTGATTTTGCATATTTAAATAAATATTATTTATTATTTTTATATAATTATTAGTTTTAATTATTATAAATAATTAATTTTTATTGAATATTATGTTTATAATATTTTTTATATAAATGGAAAATTTAAAAAAAAAATTTATAGATAAAAAAGATAATTTAAATCCTTTTTCAAATATTAAACAAGATAAATTTCTTTGGTCTGATAAACCTTTTTTATATTTTAAAAATATTTTTAAACAAAATGCCCCAATTAAAGAATTAAATGATAGTTTACGAAAAATTAATGAAAACGGATCCCAAATAACATTAAATATTCAATCTATTTTTAGTAATGAAGAGAAAAAAAAAAAAGATATAAAAAATATAAA
>Ga0256407_10006894_pt1 | contig 17349 bp, 11 predicted proteins | sample RumenRJG_04DNA_FD_193489 | JGI IMG/M metagenome (GOLD analysis project Ga0256407, IMG submission 193489) | Bovine rumen microbial communities from Lethbridge, Alberta, Canada - RJG_04 | ecosystem: Host-associated > Mammals > Digestive system > Stomach > Rumen | place: Canada: Alberta...
TATCAGGGTGTTGAGTTTCCATATATCTTACCCAAGCAGGGCAGCATGATGTAAACATAGGCAACAATCCGCCTTTTGTAAGTCTTTCAACAAATTCGGTCGCTTCTTCGGTGATTGTTAAATCAGCAGAGAAGTTTGTATCAAAAATCAAATCAAAGCCCATTTTTCTAAGTGCGGCATAGATTTTTCCGATTGAGTTTTCACCGGGTTTTAAACCGAACATTTCGCCGACAGCAACACGAACAGACGGTGCGATTTGAACAACTGTTTTTTTGTTTTTGTCATTTACTGCATCCCAAGTTTCTTCAATGTTAGATTTAACAGTTAAAGCACCCGTTGGACATACTGCCTGACATTGACCGCAGAATACACAATCAACTTCTGCAAGAAGTTTTCCGTTCATAGGTTGAACGACAGTTTTTGAACCTCTGTTTGCAAATCCTAAAACTGCATGACCTTGAAATTCTTGACAAGCCCTTACACAAGCACCACAGAGAATACATTTGTTGGGATCTCTTTTTAACGAGGGATTCCAATCATCAATTGCTTTAAAATCTTCAGGTTTAATTTTTTCGTATTTAATTTCTTTAATACCGTATTCTTCTGCATATCGTTGCAAATCACATTTGCCTGATTTGTCACAAGTAGTACATTCTCTATCGTGGTTTGCAAGAAGTAGTTCCAAAACAGTCTTTCTGATTTTTCTGACTCTTGCGGTATTTGTACTTACTTTGACATTTGGTTCCGGAGGCATTGTACAAGAAGAATTAACGACGACTCTGCCGTTGGGATATTCAACTTCCACAACACACATTCTGCAAGAACCGAAAGGCTTAAGTTCGGGGCTGTAACAGAAAGTCGGAACATCAATTCCCGCCTTTCTGATAACTTCCAGAAGATTCGGTTCATCGGTATATTCATATTCTTTTCCGTTTATAAATAATGTACTCATTTCATTCCTCTGCTTTCATTACGACTGTTTGATTGCTTTAAACGGACATGCACTCATACATGAACCGCACTTAATACATTTATCCTGATCAATCTTGTGAGGGTTTTTAACTGTGCCTGAAATTGCTCCGACAGGACAAGTTCTTGCACATTTTGTACAACCCTTACATTCGCTTTCTTCAATCGTAAATGTTTTCATAGCAGAACATACGCCTGCAGGACATTTTTTATCCTTAATGTGAGCAATATATTCATCTCTGAAATATTTTAATGTTGAAAGAACAGGGTTTGGAGCAGTTTTTCCGAGACCGCAAAGTGAACCGTCTTTTACTGCAAGTGCGAGTTCTTCAAGTTTATCAAGGTCTTCCATTGTTCCTTGACCTTTTACGATTTTTTCAAGGATTTTTAACATGTTCTTTGTACCTTCACGGCAAGGAACACATTTACCGCAAGATTCGTTTTGAGTAAAGTTCATAAAGAATCTTGCAACTTCTACGATACAAGTGTCTTCGTTCATTACAACAAGACCGCCTGAACCGACCATTGCACCTGCTTTTGCCAAACTGTCATAATCCATAGCCAAATCAAGGTGTTCTTCAGTCAAACATCCGCCTGAAGGTCCGCCTATTTGAACTGCTTTAAATTTCTTACCGTTTCTGATTCCGCCGCCTATATCAAATACGATTTCTCTCAAAGTCGTACCCATAGGAACTTCGATAAGACCTGTGTTATTAACTTCACCTGTCAATGCAAATGTTTTTGTTCCTTTTGCAGTTTCGGTACCCATTGAAGAGAACCATTTTGCACCTTTTAACATAATTACGGGAACGTTTGCAAGAGTTTCTACGTTGTTAATCAAAGTAGGTCTTCCGAATAAACCTTTGTTTGCAGGGAAAGGCGGTTTCGGACGAGGCATACCTCTTTCACCTTCGATAGATGCGAGAAGTGCTGATTCTTCACCGCAAACAAATGCGCCTGCACCTTCTTTAATATGAAGAACAAACGAGAAATCCGTTCCTAAAATATTTTTACCGAGATAATGACGTTCTTCGGCATCTTTAATTGCTTTTCTTAATCTCTTGATTGCAAGAGGATATTCTGCACGAACATAAATATAACCTTCGTCAGCACCTATTGCGAATGCCGCGATTGCCATACCTTCGAGAAGTTTGTGTGGGTCACCTTCCATAACACTTCTGTCCATAAATGCACCGGGGTCACCTTCGTCACCGTTACAAACAACATAAGACTTTCCGCCTTTGTTTGCTGCAGTAAACTTCCATTTTAATCCTGTCGGGAATCCTGCACCCCCTCTGCCCTTCAAACCCGAATCAAGAATTTCTTGGATAACGGCATCAGGGTTATTTTGTTCAAGAATATTAGACAATGCTTCATATCCGTGAACAGAAATTGCTTCATCAATTGATTCGGCGTTTATATGTCCGCAATTTGCAAGAGCGGTACGTGTTTGTTTTGCATAGAAGTTAATATCTTCACTCTTTGTAACGTGTTCATTTGTTTTCGGATCAACGTATAAAAGTCTTTCAACAGGTTTTCCGTTAACAATGTGTGAATTATAAATTTCTTCAACATCTTCAACTTTTACTTTTACATAAGTAACATCTAATTCAGGAATTAAAACAAGAACGCCTTGTTCACAGAAACCGTGGCAGCCTGTCGGAACAATTGTCATTTTGTCATAATCAGTAAGTGTTGAAACGTTTGCACCCAATTCTCTGAATTTTTCGATTACATTTAAAGAACCGTTTGCAATACAACCTGTTCCTGAACAGACAAGAACTCTTAATCCTTGATTTTTAATATTTTCTTGAGCATTTTTTTGTTCATCTTTAATATTTATCGCTAATGTCATCTTATGCCTCCTTTTCCTGCTTGATGATTTCATCAAGTGCTATTTTTACGGCATCTGCTGTCATTTTAGGATAAACTTTTTCGTTAATTACGACAACGGGGGCTAAACCGCAAGCACCTAAGCAACTAACCGTTTCCAATGAGAATAATCCGTCTTCGGTTGTTCTTTTTTCCGCAGAAAGATTTAATTTTCCTCTTACGGCATTTAAAACAGGCATTGAACCTCTAACGTGGCATGCCGTTCCGTCACACAATTTAATTTCGTACTTTCCTTTAGGTTCCAAACTGAATTGTGCATAGAATGTTGCAACACCATATACTGTTGCAGGGGACAAACCTTCGATTTTTGTGCCGACATAAGTCATTGCCTCCATCGGAAGATATCTGAAAATTTCTTGAATTTTTTGCAAAATTGCAATAAGGTTTGATTTCTTGAATTCGTATGTTTCAAGTACCTCATCTATTTTTGCAAAGTCAATTTTTGTTTGACTTGTAACTGTCATGGAATTCTCCTTCACACTGTTATAAACCTATCGGATTTAAAAAATCCGTGAGAACATCTCTATTCAATTATCCTTCTTAAATATTAAAAATCAAGAAATATTTCACAATGATTTGTCTTTAAAAAATTAGACGAATAGTGATTTATGAGATAATTTTGTGTAATTTTTCACTAATACAAAATTCATAAAGATTTATTAATATTTTAATAACAAATTGTATGAAATATATAATAATATGATGGTTAATAAAGACATTTTATACAAGATATATAATATACTGTTTTTTGTATTTTTGGGATTAATTATAATTTATGGTATTTACTACCGTTATCATATCTATGTTTTTAATGCAGATAACAGTTTTGCCAGTGATGAATGCAGACTTGCTATAAATTCATTACTGCCGTGGAATGAATTGTTTTTGAAACTTCCGAACAGTCAATGTACACCTCCTGTTTTTTCTCTTATAACAAAATTTTTATTAAATTCTACAACTTGTATAAATGAATCGTTATTTAGACTATTTCCTTTATTCGTTAACATTTTGTCAATTCTGCTATTTGCTTTTTTAGAATTAAAAATTATTAAAAACAAATTCGCAATTTTAGTTGGTCTGATTTTATTCATAATCAACCAAAATTTAACATTTTTTTCTCATTTCTATAAACATTACTGTGCTGATGTCTTAATGAGTATAGTTCTTCTTATTTGTGCAATTTATATAAAAGACAGAAACTTTAATTTAAAAGAATTATTTATTTTAGGTATATTAAGTTGCATTTGTACTTTATTTTCATATACATCAGCAATTATTATTGCAGGTATTTTTATTGCAAAAATATTGTCACAATTAACACAAAATCAAAAAATAAACATAAAAAATTGTCTTGTTTATTTATCACCAATACTAATTTATGGAATTCTATTAACTATTTTTGTGATTATCCCCGTAAAACAAGAAGGTTTTTTAGATTGGTTTTGGTTTTCTCACGAAATGAATCAAAATCATAATAATCATATAATTTTATCCCCCGAATATTTCGATGGTAAAATTTTGGAAAATATAACAGCCTACATTATGTCAGGGTTTTTCAATATAAAATATAATTCATACCTCTTTTTTGCTCTGATATTAACATCTCTTTTATTGTTTTATAAACAAAACAAATTCTTATTCTATTTTTATATTGCAGAAACTATCGTGATACCAATCTTATCTTTAATACGAATATATCCTTTCGGACCTGATAGAATAATTTTATATACGATACCGCTATTTTATATTTTGCTCCTAAAATCATTTGATATTACATGTATCACCAAAGGTAAAATTAAAAAAAATTTATCGCTGTTAATTGTTTTTGTTATGTTTATATACCTTAATAATGAGTATAGAAATATATATGCAGGCATACAATACACTATAAGACAACCCAGAGTTTTTGAAAGTTCTCCACCAAAATATTATTATCAACTTCTAAAGTATTCGGATATAAAACCTGAAGATTATATATATTTCTGGCAACCGATAGAAATACAATTTTACAATAAAGATAATTTATTGAAAATTAATGATATACACAAACAGTTTGTAGGTGAACGAGAACTTGAAAACATAGAAAAAAATAAAAATATATTCTTTTATTTAACGAAAGAATATATTTACGATAATTATCTTGAATATGATTTTGTAAATAAATTCATAAGAAATGAATGTAAAATACAATATTCAATCTTTGATAATTTCGGAGCTAAACCTGCTTATTTTATAAAATGTATAAAAATATCAGAAGCCATGAAACACAATTAGAATTACCCATTTTTCTTTATTAATAATTTTAGCCACAAAATTTAATAAAATTTTCGAAGTTTATATTAAATTTTATTATGAGTGATATAATCATAAAATGATTAACAGAAATATGTTATACAAGATATACAATGTAATATTTTTTGCAATTCTGGGATTAATATTAATTCATGGTATTTATTATCATTTTTATTTATATGTTTTCAATGCCCAAAATAGTTTTGTTATTGATGAATGTTGTCTTGTTATAAATGCATTATTACCTTGGCAGGATTTATTTATTAAACTTCCTCACTGTCAATGTACACCTCCCGTGTTTTCTATTATAACGAAGTTATTATTAAACTCTATGCCAGAGATAAATGAATCGGTTTTCAGGTTCTTCCTTTTGTTTGTGACTATTCTATCAATGTTGTCATTTACATTTTTAGAAACTAAAATTATAAAAAATAAATTTGCAATTTTAGCAGGGATTATTTTATTTATAATTAACAGAAATATAAATGAATTTTCTTGTTTCTATAAACATTATTGTTTTGATATTTTGATGAGTATTATTATATTTACTTATGCAATTTATATAAAAGATAAAAAATTCAGTTCAAAAGAATTATTTATTCTGGGTGTAATAAGTTGTATTTGCACTTTATTTTCCTATACATCTGCAATTGTTATAGCCGGAATTTTTATTGCAAAAATATTATATGAAATAAGTCAAAATAATAAAATCAATATAAAAGGTTGTTTAATTTATTTATCCCCGATTTTTGTTTATACAATTCTATTTATTATTTTTGTACTTATACCATTAAAACAAGATGGGTTTATGGATTATTTTTGGTTTTCTAAGGAATTTGACCATATAATTTTATCAACCGAGTATTATGACGTAAAGATTTGGGGTGATACCATAAACTTTATTATGTCCGGATTCTTTGGGCTGAAATATAATTTATATATTTTCTTTCTCCTGATATTAATATCACTTCTAATTTTTTATAAACAAAATAAATTCCTTTTTTATTTTTATATGGCAGAATTTCCTATTATGCTTGTTCTCTCTTTATTAAAGATATATCCATTTGGACCTTCAAGGGTAATATTATACGCAATTCCTCTATTTTATATTTTAATTCTAAAAGCATTTGATATTGTCGATATAAATAAAAGCAAAATTAAAAAATTTATATTGTTATTAATTGTCTTTGTATTGTTTAGCTTGTTAAATAATTACAAAGATTTATATTCAAGTTTTCAAGGTTATATAAATCAACCCAGATATGATGAAGGTTCTGCATCAAAATATTATTATGAACTTCTAAAACATTCTGATGTTAAGTCAAACGATTATGTATATTGGTGTATGCCCCCGGAAATAAAACTTTACAATAAAGAAAATTTATTAAAATTACACAATCCAGAAAAACAAATTATAGGACATAAATATATCTTAGAAGATGAAAATGATGTTATAGACATTCCAAAGAACAATAATATATTCATTTATTTATCAAATGAGTATTATTTCGATTACAAAGAAGAATATGATTTTATGCAAAACTTTATAAAGAATGATTGCAAAGTTCAATATTCAATTTTAGATAATATCGGTACTTATACAGGATATTTTATAAAATGTACAAAAACAACAGATGCAAAAATATAAATTAAATAGGTATATCAAGCAAAATGAAAAATCTTCAAAAAACAATTAATTTTAAGAATATGATTTTCATTTTTTGTATTGTGTTTGTATTGTTACTCGGAATATTTATAAGAACATTTGCTTTGCAACATTCAGATAATTTATTTGCTGATGAATTTTGCCTTATAAGTAACATAATATCAAGGAATTATTTTGAATTATTTCTTCCTTTAGATACCTATCAATGTTCTCCTCCATTGTTTTTAATTTTGGGTAAAATATTTTTCACAATATTCGGGTACGATAATATTGGCTTAAGGATATTACCTTATATATATTCTGTTTTAAGCTTAATTTCATTTACGTTCCTATCTTTTAAGATTATTAAAAATAAAATAGGAAAATTGCTGTCAATATTATCATTTTCCATATCAGAATGGTGTATTTTTCAACAAATGTTCTTCAAGCAATACATTTCCGATATTTTTTTTACAACAGTCGTTTTGTTATTGGCTATTTTATTAAAAGATAAAAAATTATCAAAAAGTAAATTATTTGTATTAGGAATTTTGTCTTGTTTAATAGTTTTTTTCTCTTATACAGCAGGATTTATAATTTTATGTACCTTAATTGTTTTTTGCATAAAAAATATATTTGAAAGCAAATCGAAACAAGAAATAAAAGAAAAATTTAAGCTGTTTTTATATTATATGATACCTTTTTCTATAATAATGGCAATTTTTTTCTTCGTTAATTGTTTACCGGCGATAAATAACGAATTTTTACAAGAATTTTGGAATACAAATATTAGTTATGCATATTTTTTACCTAAAAAATATGCTCAAATAAAAGAATTCTTTCAATTTTTTACAAGCCCTTTTGGAAGAATATATCCTTCAATGTTTATATTTGTAAGTACTATTATTCTGTTGACAAAAAAAGATAAATTTTTATGTGGGATATTATATTTACCGTTTGTATTAGCAATTGCATTAGGTTATTTCAAGTTATATCCTTTATCTCCCGAAAGACTATGTTTATACCTGATTCCTATATTTATACTTATATTATTCAAGCCACTTGATTTTATTTCATTAAAAAAGAAAGCCCTTTCTTTGTTTATTATATTACCGATATTTTTGAATATAAATTACAAAAAAATATTTACACAGTATGTTCAATTTTTAAATGGAAAAGCTATATATGTGATTAATGATTACAAATATAGATACAAAAAAGAAAAAATAACTTTATTTCCTCAATTTATCGATATTTTGTATCATTCCGATATAACTCCCAACGACTATTTTATTCGAGATTATGCTTCAGGAGGAATAATAGACGAAAAATATTCATCTAAAATAAATTACCAAAATATGAAATGGGATGAATACAGTGATTTTAAAGATTTAGAAACAATACCAAAAAATTCTAATGTTTATTTGTATATATCAAAAGAATATCACTTTGATTATGACCAGTTAAAAGAATGGATTAATAAAAATTGTACAATAATTTATAATATAAAATGTTATAATGCAGAATTTATTAAATGTAAAAAAATCAGGTAATATTTTTATAAGCAAAAGGCGACTCCCGGATTCGAACCGGGGGATAAAAGCTTTGCAGGCTTCTGCCTTACCACTTGGCCAAGTCGCCGAAAAAACAATCAGAATTATTCTGATGTTTTAATATTACCGAATAAATACTTTTTTGCAAGTCATCTTTATAACTAATTTGCAAATTATTACATTGAAAGTGTAAATATGTTGTAAATTTCTTCGTCTGTGAGGTCTGTAATTGTTTTTTCACCTTCAAATACTGCCATATTTACAAGTTCTTTTTTCTTTTTAATCATTTCATCGATTTTTTCTTCAAAAGTTCCGAGGGTAATTAGTCTGTGAACCATTACATTATTCGTTTGACCGATTCTGTATGTACGGTCTGTTGCCTGGTCTTCAACCGCAGGGTTCCACCATAGGTCATAGTGGATAACATTTGTTGCATTCGTCAGGTTAAGCCCAGTACCGCCGGCTTTTAAGGAAAGTATCATTACTTTGCTTTCGGGGTCGTTATCGAATTGTTTCAACATTGCTTCTCTCTGAGCGGTATTCAATGAACCGTGGAAGAATAGAGGAGTTGTATTCAATTCTTTTTGAACAATCGGCACCAATATTTTTCCCATTTCTTTGTATTGAGTAAAGACGATTGTCTTTTCATCATTTTCAAGAATACCCTCAAGAACGGATATGAATTTATCGCATTTTCCGGATATTTCTCTTGTCATTTCTCCCGCTTTTTTGTATTGGAACGGGTGGTTACAAATTTGTTTCAAAGCGGTTATGAGTTTGAAAATCATTCCTCGTCTGTTGATACCTTTTGTTTCGGCAATTTCATTCATAATGGAATTCAAAGTTCCTTCATAAAGAGCCGCCTGTGCCTTTGACAGATAGCAGTATTCGTCCATAACAATTTTTTCGGGCAAATCACTTATAACTGATTTATCTGTTTTTAAACGCCTTAAAATAAACGGAGAAACAGAAAGTTTGAGTTTTTCCGCACGATTGGTTTGTTTAAACTTTTCAATCGGAACCGCATAACTCTTTTGGAATTCTCTGATTGTTCCCAAGTATCCTTTGTTAATGAAGTCAAAAATACTCCAAAGTTCGGTTAATCTGTTTTCAACAGGTGTACCTGTCATTGCAACTTTGTATTCTGATTTTAGGGATTTAACCGCAAGAGTTTGCGAAGTATCTGGATTTTTAATGTTTTGTGCTTCATCAACAATTAAAAGCCCCCATTGGTTTTTCTTGATTTCTTCGATATCAATTCTTAAAACGGCAAAAGTCGTTATTATTACATCTGCTTTCTTATCGAGTTTTCTTTCAGGGCCGTGATATACGGATACGGAAACAGAAGGGGCAAATGAGTTAAATTCTTTCACCCAATTTCCCAAAAGTGTTGTCGGACAAACAACGAGAGTTTGATTTTTTACTTTCTTTTCTTCTTTAAGTTTTAAAATGAGGCTTATAACCTGAATAGTTTTACCGAGTCCCATATCATCGGCGATACAAGTACCGAAACCTTTAACGGCATTTGTATACAACCAGCGCAAACCTTTTTCCTGATATGGTCTTAAAGTTCCTACAAGATTTTCGGGCGGTGTAACTTCCTGAATTTTTGATAAATCTTTCAGGATATTTGCAAATGCGGAATCGTAATCAAATTCGTAATCTTTAATGTTACCGGATAATGCCGCATGGAGAAGTTCAGCCCTTGAAAGATTATCGACAGAAGGATTTTTAACCTTATTGATGAGTGCTTTTGCTTCATTTTCATCATAAAGAATGTACATATTTTTGTATGCAATTAACCCTTTACCGTTCTTTGTAAGTGCTTCAAATTCTTCAACGGAAATTTTTTCATCACCGATTGCAATTTTATAATCAAACTCGAAAATATTTTGCAGATTAATTGAATTAGAGGAGTTGTTGAGAAATTCTTCAAGTTCACTTTCTCTTCCCGCTCTGACAGTTGCATTAATCGAAGCTCTAGGAACAACAATGTTTCCAAAATCTTCGGGCAGCAAGAGTTCAATACCTGCTTTATTTAAGTAATAAGCGGTATTTGCCATTATTTTATAAACTTCGTTAACATTAAGTTTTAATTGAAGATTATTTTCTTCCGCAAACAATTCTTCAAGTTCGGGATAGTATTTTAAAGCATAATTTATTTGTTTCTCAACAACTGTCGTCACAAAATCTGACGGTTTGTCAAAAATTGTTTGCTCATCACCGTATAGGACATCAAGCGGTAAAATTTCCGAAGTTCCGTCAGGACATTTGTGTTTTATGGTTACCTTGAGGATGAAATCATTATCATTGATTTTTTCAATGTTCAATACGGGAGAAATATCGTATTTGCCGATATAAATTTCATCAAGCCAATCGGAAATTGAAGTTGCCAAATCAGCCGAACGAACATATCTTTTTTGAGGCAACGGCTGAATAAAATACATTGCGGCTTTTAAATCTTTGAATTTTGAAACTTTAAGCCCTATAAATTTGAAAATAATGTAATTCAAATAGTTATCAATCAGATAATCTTTTGTATTTTTGATTGATGACATCCCCGAAAAATCAATTTCGTTGACCATTTTTACAGAAGGTGCAATTTCTTCCGAAATGGAATATAATTCGTATTTTGTTGAAAACAACTTATCGTTTATTTCTATTTTCGGTATGAAATATAACTTTTGGATTGCTTTTAGAACGAATTGAGTAATAGAATTAAAAGCGACAAAAGAAGACGTTAATGCTTCATTTTGTTCAACTTCTGCAAAGCAGGAAAAATATTCCCAAAGGATATTTAGAGGAATTGCATAGCCGTATTCATCATTTCCGTTTATAGTTTTATTTTTTGCGACAAACCTGTAAAGTGAACCTTTTGATTTCAACCAAAAATCAAAGTTATTTTTCGGATATACAAACACAAAAGGTTTTTTTCCTTCTTCATAGAGGTAAAAATTTGTGTTTCTCAATATTGAAACGGGCTGAGGAAAAGTACCTTCAAATTCATCATCAAAAATCTGATAAATAGTGCTTATTGTCAGTCGAAAATCTTTCTTTTCCATTCCTGCAGGGTTTTCAGTCAGGTTCTGAAAAAGATGTTCTATATCGTTTTTTCTAAATGAATATGTATGATTTTCAGGCGACTCTTCGGAATACGGCTCGTCATCCCAAAGTCCGTCTTCTTCATCTTCTTCGTCATAATTGTCATATAATAAAATATCGTCTTTTAAATCCATTTCCACCTCAAAAGAATATTATATCAGATTTTTCAAAAATTTCTTAAATTTTCAAAAAAACTTGAAATTATTTTTACATTTAAAATTGCAAGTGTACAAAAAATGAATTAAAATTTTATTATGGATAATTCAATCGAAGAACAATTAAAACTTTTGCCTGATAAACCGGGTTCGTATCAATATTTTGACAAAGACGGAAATATTATCTACATCGGAAAAGCAAAAAATTTAAAAAAAAGAGTTTCATCATACTTTCACAAAAAAATTGATTCAAAAAAATTACAGGTTCTTGTTCCTCAAATAGCAAAAATCGAATTTATCATTACGAATACAGAAACAGAGGCTTTAATTTTAGAGGCAAATCTTATAAAAAAGCATAAACCCAAGTACAATGTTCTCTTAAAAGACGATAAAAAGTATCCTTATTTTTTAATTACGGAAGAAGAATATCCGAGAATACTTATTGTCAGAAAACACAATATTAACAGCGAAAAAGGGAAATATTTCGGCCCATATACGGACGGTCGAGCTATGTATTCAACTCTTGAACTTTTAAAGAAATTATTTCCTTTAAAACAATGCAAATCACCGAAATTTAAAAACAGACCTTGTATTTATTACGATTTAGGAAAATGTTCTGCACCTTGCCAAAAATTAATTTCACCCGAAGAATACAAAAAAATCATCAACAATGTAGAACTTTTTCTATCGGGAAACAGACTTCTTCTCGTAGAAGAATTAAAAAAAGAAATGCAAAAATATGCCTCAAAAAACGAGTTTGAAAAAGCGGCAAGATATAGAGATTCGTATTTTGATGTAAAAAAGACAATTGAAACTCAAAAAGTTGTATATGAAAACACCAAAATCAACCGAGATGTTATTTCTGTCACCAACAGCGGAGGTATTTGCGCCGTTTCGCTTTTGTTAATCAGAAACGGCAGACTAACCGATAAAAAGGATTTTGAACTTACCACGGATAAATTCAATACGGAAGAAGATATTTCATACGCATTTTTGGGAGAATATTATTCAATAACAAAAGATATTCCTAAAGAAATTCTTATTCCGACAAAAAACAGCCAACTATCCGCAATAAAGAACTGGCTTTCCGAAATAAAAGGCTCTCCTGTCAAAATAATAACAGACGTATCAGACTCAAATAAAGACATTATGGAACTTGCAAAAAAGAATTCCGATTTTTATCACGAAAAACTTAAACTTTCAAAAATGAAACAAATATCGGAAGATTATAACAAAGTAGGTGCTTATATAGCGGAAAAATTATCTCTTCCTCAATTTCCCCATAGAGTTGAATGTTACGATATTTCCCATATTCAGGGGACAAATACCGTTGCATCAATGGTTGTTTTCATAAACGGACTGCCCGCAAAATCGGAGTACAGAAAATTTAAAATTAAATCTGCCGAAGGTAAACCTGACGACTTTAAATCAATGAAAGAAGTATTAACAAGACGACTAAACAGACTTGATGATAAAAATTATCCGGATTTAATTATTATTGATGGCGGTAAAGGTCAACTTTCAAGCGTAATGACTATAATAGAAGAATTAGGAATTAAAGATTTGAATGTCGTTTCGCTTGCAAAAAGAGAAGAAGAAATTTTCATTCCTAAACAAAGTAAGCCCGTAATTTTTCCAAAAAATTCCGAACAACTTTATTTTTTCCAGCGGATAAGAGATGAAGCACACAGATTTGCAATAACATACCACAGAAAATTGCGTGAAAAATCAGGACTTGAATCAGTTTTGGATAATATAAAAGGTTTGTCTGAAAAAAGTAAAAAAATCATAAGGAAAAACTTTAGTGACGTAAAAAAATTGTCTCAATTAACTCTGCCTGAAATTGCGCTCTTAATTCCGCCTTCTCAAGCGGAAAGAGTATATAAAACATTTAGAGATAAAAGTGACGGAATAATTGACAATGAGGTTATTGCAAAGTAATATGATTTAAGAGGAATTTATGAAAAAGAACAAACTCGAAAACCCTCAAATAGTTACTATTGATATCACCGACAGATGTCAGATGAGATGTAAAACCTGCTCAAAATGGCAAGTTCCTGCCGAAGTCAAAGACAAAGAACTTACAACCGATCAATGGAAGGCTGTTTTTGAAAAATTAAGAGAATGGCTCCCTAACGGCTATTGGATTTGTTTTTCCGGGGGAGAACCTTTCTTGCGTCCCGATATGTTAGAACTTGTAGATTTTGCTACATCTTTGGGCTTTAGAGTTTCGACAATGAGCAACGGATATTCTCTGATGAATCACGTTGATGAAATAATTAACAGTAAACTTGAAAGTATAAACATATCTTTAAATTCAATTGTTGATAAAAGTATTCACGATAACTCAAGAGGAAGAGAAGGAAGTGCTCAAAAAATATTTGATGTTATTTGGAAAATAATGCACGACAAAAAAGGAAGAAACGATAATTTAAGCATTAATATTGCAACGATTATGTTACCCGAAAACCTTGATGAAATTATTCCTCTTGTTGAATACGCAACAAAAAATAAAATGAAACACATTATGTTTCAACTAATAGAAGATGAAGACTCTTTCCACGCTTATGCGGAAAGAGCAGGACTTGATACAACAAATTATAAAATCCCGAAAGAATACAAAGATAAAGTAAAATCTATGGAAGAAAAAGCAACCAAAATAATAAATCACCTGATTGATATGAAAAGAGCAGGTCATAGAATTGCAAATACTTATGAACAATTAGAGGCATATAAATACTTTTTCAATAATCCCGAAGGCATTGTAAATAAAATACAATGTGATGTAGGCTCAACAAATTTTGCAGTTGATCCATACGGCGATGTAAGATTGTGCTTTAATATGAACCCAATCGGCTCAATTTTGGAAAAATCTCCCGAAGAACTTTGGACGGGAAAAGAAGCGGAAGAATGCAGAAAAGCTGTAAGACAATGTAAAATGTGCTGCAGACTAATTAACTGTAACTTTAAAGCAAATTTTGTAAATTTTAACAAACCGTTTTTGATTCGTGTAAAAAATAAAATTAAAAAACTTATAACAGGAAGTTACTAATTACAATTTCTCTATGAGATTTATTATTTCGGATATTTCAGAGGATAAATCCGAAGTATTTGATATGTTTTCTTTTACAGATTTTGCGAGATGAACTTTTCTGAATTCTCCAAGTCCTCTTGATTTCCATAATTGTTCTAGAGCATAACAAGTTCCGTTTTCTGATGATAACTCTTCCATCAAGGCAGGATTTACGTCGTAATTCATATAGTCAAAAGATTTTTTGATTAATTGTTTCGGAAGAATATCTTCAAATTCCCCTGATTTTATAAGATATGCTTTATCGGATTTTCTCAAAACCGAAACAACATCGTTATAAACAGGCTCTGCATCATTATCGAGAAGTACAAAAATAGGAATTGCAAGAATATATTTTAATTCCGCATATAAACTTAAAACTTTACTTTTTCCGCCCGTTGAGAGAACAAAAATTCCGTTATCATCAAAATTGTAATTCATAACATTTGCAAACACAGGCAAAAGTGTTTCTTCCGTAATCCCTTCAGTCAAAATTAATTTTGAGACCGGAAAAAGGGTGTGATATTTTTTTCTTAAAAAAGTCAGTTGTTCTTTATCAAACGGTAAATTTGTGAAATTTTTATTCAGAATATTAATAAAATCTAAGTTTTTTGCTTCAATATAGTTTAAAAAATCCGCACCTTCAATGACCGACTGAATGTTTAAATCAGCATTCATGAGAGAAAGTGTATAATCATCCGTTATCGTGTAATACAAATTATCCAAATCTTTTAAAGAAAACTTATTCGGGGCATATTCATAAAGATTTAAAATAGAGTCATTCCATATTTTTTCAACAACAGAAGCAATTGAAGACGATGTCATTTCGTCAAGTTTATGCTTTGAAAGAGAAGGAGAAGTGATGTGTTTTAAAATAACATCGTAGAAAACCCTTCTGTATTTAATTTCAGGGTTTTTAAACCTTGTCAGCCTGTCAAATGAAACCAAAATATCGGCTTCTGACATATATTTAAATTTTATATCCGAGATTTCCGTCATAAAAATAAAAAAAGGTACACGCCTTTGTACTGCGTGTACCTTGCAAATCTAAAAATTATACATGAAGAATTTCTCTTCTTGAGATTCTTCCTGTTGATTCAACGAGTGATTTAACAGTTGCTATCATAGATATGATATTTTCACATCTGTTAACTGCTGAACCTACACCGATAGCTGATGCACCTGCTGCAAATGCCATAGGCGCAGTTTTTACTGAAATACCGCTTGCTGTCATAACAGGGATTTCAATGTTTGAAGATAATTCCATTGTGTTTGCGATTGAAACTTGAGCAGTTTCTAACAAACCTAACGCACCTGTTTTTTGGGTATCAACTGTTGCTGAACCTTCTGTTTGAATTAAGTTGATGTTCATATTTTCAAGTTTGTGAGCAAGTTCGATTTGTTCTGCAACTGAAATGTGTCCCGGAATTGTAACTGAGAAGAATACGTCTTTTCCGTTTAACAATCTTTGTGTTTCAACAACGAGGTTTAATACGTCGTGAGATGAGAATCTTCTTCCTTCTCTGTAAAGTGCATCGAAGTTTCCGAGTTCAATTGCATCTGCACCCCATTCTGCTGCTGTTGCTAATTCTTGAGGAACAACTGATGAAACGAAAATTGCAATGTTGGAAGACATTGTCATTTCTCTTGTCATATCAAATATTTCTTTATTAAAGCAGATATCAACAGCGTGTGCACCGCCTTGAATTGCTGAAGATACTACGTTTCTTACATTTTCAATGTTGAAATTATTAATACCCGCAATGATTTTTACTGCTCTTTTTTCGCTTAATGCTTCTTTAAAATTCATAATTTTGTTCATAATTTTCTCCTTTTTGCAATCTGATTATATCACTTCAAGAAAAAAGTAAATACTAATCAAATAAAGCCTTCATTTCAAGTATTGCAGCTTCCAGCCCGACAGATTTTGTTCTCGAGGCAATTGATTCGGAAATATTTAATTCGTGAACATTTGGGATTTCGCATATCCTTTTCACGTTTTCATAATTTAAGCCATGCCCGATATTTACCGTCAAATTTAATGTTTGAGCAAATTCTGCTGCCTTTTTCAGTTTTTGGAACTCTGTTTCTTCACTTTCGGTTCCAAAATGTTTTGAATAATCAGAAGCCACAAGTTCAACAACTTTCACCCCTGTATTTGCGGCTGCTTCAATCTGCTCAAATTCAGGTGCAATTGACAAAATTGGACTAATTCCCGAAATAAAAAGCGGCCCGACAAAAGAAATCATTTTTGCTAATTGTCCCGCAACATTAAGTCCTGTCATTTTTTCGGAAGTTATATAACAGGCATGCGGCTTTGTGTTGATGACAAATTGTTGCATTTCTTTTGTCATCGGTATTTCTAAATTAACACCGTCATAACTGATTTTTGAGGAATCATTAGTAACGTTAGATTGATTTACCAAAGAAATAATACAGTTTGCAGAAGCCTTTTTTATAGAAATAATAGTATTATTTAATTTGTCATGTTCAAAATCATCACTAAAAAAGTTTTCGGTAAAAAAATCTCGGGTATTTACACTCAATAACATTACATTCTCCTTGTACTCCCTTATTATACAATAATTTAAGGCATACAAAAAATTTTTTTAAAAAGGTATTTACAAGTTAAAGTATTTGTAGTTATAATATATACACAGAGCATTCCTC
>Ga0256407_10006897_pt1 | contig 17342 bp, 14 predicted proteins | sample RumenRJG_04DNA_FD_193489 | JGI IMG/M metagenome (GOLD analysis project Ga0256407, IMG submission 193489) | Bovine rumen microbial communities from Lethbridge, Alberta, Canada - RJG_04 | ecosystem: Host-associated > Mammals > Digestive system > Stomach > Rumen | place: Canada: Alberta...
CTTCAATGTTAGATTTAAACACGAAGAAAGCGAAGAAACCTTAGTTCAATCTATTTTCGCAATAAATGTCGATCATAATTTAGAGGACGGCAAATATGTTGTTGAATGTAATATCGGTAGAAAAATATCAATTACTCTTTCAGAACACGATTATTTGAATTATAAGGTAATTTATACAGTACCAACTTACAAAGAAGTTTTCTTTAATATGCTTTTAATTCCATCTCTTATTGAAGGCCTCTCACTATGCAAACAAGTGCTTAGTGATGAATCTAAAGACTTAGATGATGTGGGTAATCAATATCTATGGTTTCGTTCCATTCAAACAGCCTACAAAAGACTGAATGGCGTTGACTTAACAACCGACGATTTTTCAAAAATATCACCAGTAACGTTAGCCCAGGATCTTTTAGGCAAACCAATTGGCGAGTCACTATCAAAGCTTGTTAATGAAACAAATAAAATTGATGTGGGAGGAAATGAAAATGCCTAATCAAATTCATGTTAAATTATTAAGCGAAAACGCTCTGCTTTATCTCAAAAAGAATTTAACAAATGTCACAAAAAATATTCAAGAAAACGACAATAATATGTGGATTTACACAACATTTCCACAGCCTATGTTTGTAGAGAAGAAGATTGAGATTTCTGACTTTGAACTTCAGGACAATCCTGAAAGTAATGATAAGGAAATCGATTTCAAAAACTCGGTGACTATTTATGAAAATTTAAAGAGTCTGCCTAGATACATTGTGTGTGATGAGAAGTTTTGGCTTTGGCTACATCTTGAAAAGTTTTATTCTGTCGCAAAAAGAATGATGCGCGTTAGAGGCGAATCGACAATCAAAGACCACTGGACGCACAATCCAGGCACTAGACGCGGACTTATGTTTGGTGTTCTTTCAAGGTGCTTCTTTAGAGCGGCGTTGACTGTCGATGAATCAAAAGGAGTAGATAAATATGAACTAACTAAATGGGTAATCGATAATCCTGAAAGATTCAGAAATCTAACCTGGAGGTCTTTTTCTTCGGAAGAACACCTTGTTAGAGGAATTTTGAGAGGAGAAAAAAGTGCTCTTGAAGAATACGGAAAAGTAGAGAATAACGATATTTACTCTGAAATAAGTAAATATGTTTCGGTGATTGGCAGTGTAAGGCTTCTTGATAAAATTTCTGAGGAAGATATTGAGAGAATGATTCATGAAAAGATGCTAGAATTATTAGATGGAGTGAACAACAAATGAAACCATTTGTCAAATGGGCTGGTGGGAAAAGGCAAATATTAAGCCGCATACAAGAGTTTATAAATGATTCTATAGCTGGAAACGAAAACTACACTTACATTGAACCGTTTCTTGGCGGCGGTGCAGTTTTCTTTAATCTTGCTCCTAAAAAAGCCATAATCAGCGATTTAAACGATGATTTGATTAATGCCTATAAAGTAATCCAGTCAGATAATGTTGAATCTCTAATTGAACTTTTGGATAAACATGCTAAGGGTTATTTTGAAGACCCAGACGGATATTACTATGAGGTCAGAGCTTGGGATAGAGAACCAGGATGGCCAGATAACCATAGTAATGTTGAAAGGGCGGCCAGAATGATTTTTTTAAATCGCACTTGTTACAACGGTTTATATCGAGTTAATTCAAAAGGGCAGTTCAACACTCCCATCGGGAGATATAAAAATCCGACTATTTGTGATAGGGATAATTTGAGAGAAGTACACAAATACCTTAGTTCGGAGACTAATGATATAAAAATTTTCAGCAATTCCTATGAATTAACATTATCAAAGGCAAAAGACGGCGATGTGATTTATATCGATCCTCCTTATGATTACGAGGACGATGATGGCTTTACTAAATACCAAATGGCTGGTTTTTCATTTGAAGATTTTGTGAGATTGAAGGAAGAATGTGACAAAACTATCGATAGAGGAGCTTTTAATATCATTAGCAACAACGCCACCCAACGAGTAATCAATTTATTTGAGCAAGATCCAAAATACAAAATTTTTTATGATGTCAGTAAATTTTCTACATTGCGCTCAATAAACTGCGTTGGAACAGACAGAAAATCAGGAAAAGAAGTAATTTTCTGGGGTATGAACAACAACATTCCTTTTCCACAAGCCAATGATATGACCAAGATTATTAAACTTGTTATGGCTGACGAAGAAGTGCTAAATGATAAAGAAAAGGCCATGGGGCTAATTCAAGTAAGTACAGCAAGGCAAGTTGCATATTATTTGTCAGCATTGTTATTCCTTAAATATATTACACATGACAAGAAATTTACTGATTCGGCCAAATCGATAAAAGATAATGAGACTAGTATTAAAAAAGACATTCGATCGCAGCTTTTGAAAAACGAAATTTTTAAGGAATATTATCTTATGTTCTTCCAAACAAAAAAGGTAGAAATAAATATTATTAAAAAGAGCTTGCTTGAAACAAAAGGAAATAAAATGCTTGCTGAGTCCACTCTCAACCGCAGATCCTCTACAATTAAAGCGTGGGTTGAATGGATGTACAAATTCGACGAAGAAAACGAAACGCTGGATTAGGAGTGATTATTTTATGGCAATGCATAAAAATATGTTCAACAAAAATGGTGGAGTAAGAAAGAATGTTGCTCGTGGCTCTGCTCATTACGTCGAAATAAATCCAATGAGTAAGCCATATAAGGCTCCCAGGGTTAGAAAAACGACAATTAAAACGAATTCATATAGGGTTAGAACTCCTAGAATTCATTCAAGTGCATCTAATGTTGATATGCCTATTTGGCTATCAGTAATCATAATCATTATATGTTTGGCAGCAGGAATAGGACTCATAATCTATATATCGCATGCCTTTGGCTCATAAATCTAGATACTCTTTTTTAAGTTCTTGCTCAATTCAAAAAGCTGTTGATTCAAAAAAGACAGGCGAGGAAAAACGCTTTTTGTATCCTATACACTGATATCGGCTTTTAACTCAATTGTGGCCCTGTCTCCTATGCACTACAATAAACATAAGGAGCTTTGCATATGAAAGTACTAATTATTAATGGCAGTCCATGTTTAAACGGTAACTGCTCTAAGCTGATTAACGAAATGGTCAATATTTTTGAACAAGAGGGTATTGAAGTAGAGAACTATCAAATAGGTGGCAAAAACATTAGGGGCTGTATAGCCTGTGGTCACTGCTATGAAGCTCATGAATGTGTATTTAAAGATGATGTTAATCAATTAGCGAAGATCTTTAATGATTCAGATGGCCTAATAGTGGTATCTCCTGTTTATTATGGTTCAGCGAATGGATCAATCATCTCTTTATTAGATAGATTATTTTATAGTTCCCATTTTGATAAACGCTTTAAAGTGGGTGCAGCGTTCGCTGTGGCTAGACGCGCAGGTACAACCGCGACCTTTGATGAATTAAATAAATACTTTACTATCAACCAGATGCCAATAGCGTCAGGTAGATATTGGAATAATGGCTTTGGTAGAGAACAAGGCCAAATAGAAAAAGATGAAGAAGGTCTACAAAACGCTAGAATAGTGGCCCGTAATATGGTTTTCTTAATGAAAGCTATTAGGGACGCTAAAGAGAAGTATGGTGTACCTCCTAAAGAAGATATTAAGTTCACGCATTTTATAAAATAAGCAAACCATTAATAAGCAAACCATTATGTGTGGCACTTTTGTGCGCCCTCGTGCGTTAAAGTATTAGCATGGAAAAGAAACGTACTAGAGCGCAAGATGCTGCTAAAGGGTTGATGATTATTGCCATCATTTTTTTCACTGCTACTTATTAGTGTCACCTAATCCAACCGCTGCGGTGATGAATTTTAATATCCTCACAGCCTTCTTCCCATTCTTATTAAGTTCATTCTTCTTTTATACAGGCTATAACTTTGTACCTAACGAAAGAAGCTTTAAAGACAATATCCTTAGAAGAGCGAGACAGTTATTAATACCATTAGTGATATGTTTCTTTATTTCTATTGTCACTATTGGTGCTATGGAATTAGCCTTTAACCATGTGGATGTGAAAGCCACATTCCAAGATATTGGCAACACTATTCTTTATTCTTTGATGTCAGAACCATTATCTATCATGATTGGTTTCCCTAAAGATGGTGGTCTTATTAATGAATTAGTGGTGGCCTTAGGTTTACTTTGGTTCTTATATACATTATTTATTTGTTCGATACCTTTCTATTTACTCGTGAAACACACGAATAAGAAGGTATCCACTTTGGTTATCGTTGATGAGTACGAATATGATTCAGACTACTATGCAATTACTTCTATGCTGTTATAATAATAACCGCGAGAAAGTGATTATTAATTATGGCATTAAAAGATAAATGGAAATTAACAGGTAAAAATACAGGAAGAGCGTTCGCTAATTTTGGTAAAGCTTTAGGTAAAACAATGAAGACGGTATTTACTGATGATGAAAATATGATTGAAGCAAATGGTCATACTGAAGTCAGTAATGCTTGGAGAGAAATGGGTAAATCATTTGGTGAGGCTGGCAAGTCATTTGGCCAAGCGATGGCGGGAACTGCGGATAAAGTGGTAAACGAAGAAGAAAATAATAATTCTAATAAAGACTAGGACATACCTAGTTTTTTTATTTATATACGTGTATACATGTGGCACATTTGTGACAAACCTTGTGATAGGTTGATTGAGCAAGGGAGTTTTTAGATATATGAAAGGTAAAATATTATTATTGTTAGCGGCCTCATTCCTAGTGGTCTCTTGTAGTAACAAACCATCTAGTAGTGAGCCTATAAAACCATCTAGTAGTGACACTAGTGAACAATCAGAACCTACAAGTTCCACACCAAGTAGTGAACCTAGTAGAGAATCTTCTTCAAGTAGTGAATCTAAACAGTCTTCTGTTCCTTCTTCATCTTCTTCAAGTAGCCAATCTTCACAAAGCAGTGATCCAGGCGTCGATGAAGATGTTTATGAAATGCAGTTTGATTCCATCCTCCTTAAGGATAAGGAAGATAAAAACATTCACATCAGCTATAAAGTCCCAAGAGAATATTTATCATTTGCCCATCCTTCCACTGAATTTAAAAAAGAACTCGCTATTGAAGCGATGTCCTTCGTTGTCGCGGCCCCTGATAAAGATGTCCTAAACGGACTATATCAATATCATAGTTTTGATGATATTTTCTATTCTGCAGATTATGAACAAGAAGAAGATAAAGACACAGTCTTATTCTCTTTAGCCCATAAGAAGATTGGTAATGACGACTTAGTGGCCTTAACCATGTCTGGCTATAAGTATTCTCATCAATGGGAAAATAACTTAACCATTGGTAAAACTGGTAACCATGTTGGCTTTGCATCAGGCGCACAAAAGGTCTTACCAACCTTAATACAATATTTAGCAAAATATAATGAGCCAAAAGTCTTTGTTAATGGTTATTCAAGAACTGCGGCTATCGCTAATATCATCACTACATATCTTTTTGATAACGAATTGGTGGATGAAGCTAATTACTATGCTTATTTATTTGAAACACCAAAGGGTGTCAGTGCTTCTAATGAAAAAGAATATAATTCAGTCTTTAATATTGTTAATTCCGCTGACTTAGTTACTTATGTCGCACCTAGTGAATATGGCTTAAAACGTATTGGTAAAGATATTGAGTTATATAGTGATAAAGCGGATGAAATCATCCAAGCCTTTAATCCAGATTTACAACTTGGCGAATTCAAACCTAAAGAGCAAAATCCAGATTATCCAGATGATCCATATTATTTAAACGATGTTGATTTCGTTAAATACTTCCTTAATGCCTTATTAGAACCTGTTCCAGAAGCACCTGAAGGTCAAGTCAGTAGAGATTTATCCACGAGAGAACATTATGTTGATAACATCCAAACTGAAATCTCTTATTTCATCGGTTTATATTTATCTTTACCGGATGAGATAATCACGGAACTAAAGGATAAAGTTTCTAAATTAGGTCTATTTGATATGCTTGGCTTATTATACACAGATGGCTTATATAACTTTATTACTCCTACTTTAGATGAGCATGAATTCGTTTATGATCCAGAAGTCTTAAGACCAGCGTGTAATGCAGTGGGCGAATTAGCCCAACAAAAGATTACCACTCTTGCTGTTTTCTTATCTGAAGATACAAAGGGCAATCTCATGAGACTTATCTACTTCCATACATTGGAAGCAGTACTTCCTCTCTTATTAGCGTTATAACTAATTCTAAACCCAACTGAAAACAGCCTTCCTCTGGACTAGTCAACAAAAAGTAGACAGTTCAAAAAAGGCTCAATACCCCATGTCAGTTTTGTACTGATGTGGGGTTTTGTATTTAAGACAATGCATTGCACGTGCATATAACATTAATTAAAAATAAAAATATGTCTTTTTGCATCTGGTTTTCTTAGTGGTCTTTGCGATTTGCATGGCATTTGTAAAATGGTTAGCATCCCGAACCTTAGCGCTAACAAATAGGTGCTTTTTTGTTACAAAGCAAATCTTTACAAAAACCATACCCAATGTTCGTGTTTTTCTCTTAACAATAAACCAAAATTTGAGTGTATTTAAAGCAAGCAAAAAAAGATGCTTAATAACATAATCGTCATAGAAAAAAAGAACAAAATAATCATTTTTTTACAAAGAAAAATGTTTCGATTAATAAAAGACAATTTTGCGATTTCTATCATTTTTAGGCGCGGAGGACACTTGCTTAGTATATTTTTTGTGCTACGATAGGTATGCGTTCAGTTCGTAAAAAGAAAGAAGGAAATCATATGAAACTTAAACGACTAATGTTGTGCTTAAGCACTTTAGTTTTAAGCACCTCAGCAATGCTTACAGCATGTAATTCAAAAGGCAGTGGCGAGGAATTAACTCGTGTGAAGAAAATCGTCGCCGAAGCCGAAAAAATGTCTAGAGATGACCTTTTCAAAAAAGCCGCCGAAGAAATCGGTGACAAGACATTCCACTGGTATGCTACATCTAGCCGTGGTGGTAAGGTTAAAGACAAATTCGTTGAAGAACTCAACAAAGTTAGACCATCTGGCGCTAAAGAAATCTCTGTTGATCAAATCGATTACCAAACAACAGTCGATGGTAAGATCTACACATTCTTAAACGCAGAAATCGAATCTAACAAACCAGTGACAAGTGGTGCTCTCTTACAAGACGGTTACCAACTTCAAACTAAAGGTATCGAAAAAGGTTACGTCAACTACATTCCAAAAGAATGGAATGAAAAAGAGGACGTTAACAAAGAACGTGATGCAAATCCATTCTCATTACAATTCCAATTCAAAACATGGATGTACAACAACAAAGAAAAGAACGTGGAAATCGATAACGTTTGGGATTTCGCTAAAGAAGGCGTCACCATTGACACAATGGATCCAACAAACGAAAACGTTAACATGGACTGGCTCATCCAACTCACATCCGATGACAACTGCAAGTTATTAAAAGAAGCTTTCGAAGATAAGACAAACTCTTCCGGTTTAGATAAGAAAGCTTTAGAAAAATATGCAAGCTACGGTGGTGATCGTTCATACGCGTTCTTATTCATCGAACGTTTCATTAAGAACGCTACATTCTATGCTGATGACGGTGCTGCTCTTAAAGCATTCGTCGCTGCTCCAGGTCACGCTGCATGGATTGTTTATTCCAAGATTCAAAACGTTGAAGAATCTGCTCAAGTTACAAAGAAAGACATCGTTATTGCTGCTTTAGGTGACAAACACTCTGATGGCAAGAACCCAACACTTGCTATGAAGGGTTTCGGTGGCTTCATGTATAAGCATTACTTAATGCTCATGCCAGATAGCCCACTCCCATGGACAACATGTGCTTTCATTAACTTCTTATCCACAACTAAAGTTGGCTACTCCAAGTGGTCAGGCGACGTTGGTGACTATCCAACATATGGTGAAGAAATCAACCAAGACCGTTCAATGAACGGACATGGAAGCGTTGGTGAAGATGGCAAATGGGCCGTTGATAGTTCTAAACCAAACGAATTCCCATGCTTAAATGACCCAAGCGCTAAATGGTGGATTGACACTGCTAAATCAACAGTCGAAACACCAAGCTACATTGGTACATACTACAACACAGTTGCTGCATTCATCATGCAACAAATCGCTGCAAAGAAATAAAATAACTAGTCACACCCTAGGTCGGCAAGCTCTTCACGGGCTTGCCGCTTTGTGTGGCTGATAAATTATAAGGAGAGATCTTTATGTCAGCTGCATTCACAAACAAAGAAAGAACTCCGTTTTTTAAAGTTGTTCGCCGTGGTGCAACAAAAACATTTACATTCTTAGGCGTTCCTGCAAACTCCATTTTAATTATGTTTGCAGTTATTCTTTTGATTTTAAATGTTTTCCCTTTTATTTCTCTTTTAGTATCTTCACTCACTGCTTCTGGTAAAGGCATTGTTCCTGTTGATCACTGGGAAATCGATGTCTGGAATGCTTGGGCAGATGGTGATAGAGATTATTTAAACGCCGGTCAATTTACTTTCTATAACTGGTGGTCTATTTTGTTTAATTCAAAATTAGCAGTTGGTAATTTCTGGCTACCTCTTGCAAGAAGCTTACTCGTCTCTATCTTTGCATGTATCTTCGCAATTGCATTTGGTGGCATAATGGCATTCTTAATTACTCGAACAAATATGCCATTTAAGAAATTTATCGGTGCTGTTTTTATTTTCCCTTACATCATGCCTCAATGGACACTAGCGTTGTTCTGGAAGAACTTCTTTGTGACCACCGCGTCTGGATTCTCCGCCTTTGGTGGTGAATTCCAAGCTTTAACTCATATCATGGTTCCAAATTGGATGATATTTGGATGGTTCCCAATTGCTATGGTCCTTGGCCTACACTATACCCCATTCGCGTATATTCTCATTGGTGGTGCTCTTCGTAATATGGATAGCAACCTCGAAGAAGCAGCAACAATTTTAAATATTCCTAGGTGGAAACGTTTTACCAAAGTGACGGTTCCAATGCTAAAACCAGCATTATTCTCAACGATCTTGCTTGTTTTCTCATCGGCTATGTCTTCATATTCTGTTCCTACAACCTTAGGTAATCCGGTTCAATTCTACACGTTAGCAACGCGTATGAAAGGATTGATTGAAGGTTCTGGTGGTAGAAATATCGGTTCAGGTTATGCTGTTGCGATTGTCTTAATTCTTATCGGTGTCGTAATGCTTATCATGAATCAATTACAAACAGGTTCTCGTAAGCAATTCACTACAGTTACCGGTAAATCCGGACAAATTAGTAAACGCAATCTTGGTAAAATCGGTCGTTGGATTACCGGTGGTGTCGTTTGCTTCTTCGTGGCAATCACCTGCTTCGGTCCAATGATTTCCTTCTTCCTAGAATCACTCTTACCGAACTCTGGTGACTTCTCAAGCGGCTTATCATTCAAGGCTTGGATTTCAAAAGAACCAATTGGTAATGCTTCCGCTGGATATGTTGGTTTATTAAATGAAAAACGTGTCTGGTCATCATTACTCGGTTCATTTGGTTTATCGTTAGCCTGTGGCTTCTTTGCGGGTCTATTCGGCTTGTTAATTGGTTATGCAGTTTCAAGAAAGAGAAAGTCAGTACTTGGCGCTGTGGTTAATAACGTCGCATTCTTCCCGTACTTGATGCCATCTGTCGCGCTTTCATTAATCTTTATGCTTGTCGCCACTAAGTTAGGTGTCCCAGCATCAAGCGCTACTGTTGGTATTTTTATCGTGATGGTGGTAGTGGGTGTTATTAAATACATCCCATTTGCCTCAAGAACATCACTTAATGCGATGCTACAGTTATCCGCGGAAATTGAAGAAGCTGGTCTTATCATGCATATCCCATGGTGGAAACGTATGACACACATCATCTTCCCAATTCAAAAGGCCGCGATTATATCTGGTTTCTTATTACCATTTATATCCTGTATGAGAGAATTAGACTTGTTCGTCTTCCTCGGCAGTGATTATTTCATTCTTACACGTTTCATGTTTATGCTCGAAGATACTGGCGTTGCCGCTTTAGAGAACGCCGCAAACTTCTTGCTTATTGTTATCATCCTAGCAGCTAACTACCTAGTCAACTTCTTGACTGGTGCTTCTATGGATAAAGGAATTGGAGGTTCAGCAAAATAATATGCCTAAAATCATTTTGACAAATGTCACAAAACGTTGGGGTAACTTCTTCGGCGTTGACAATATTTCAATGGAACTTGAAGATAATGGCTTCATTACCTTACTTGGTCCTTCTGGATGTGGTAAAACCACAACATTACGTATGATTGCGGGTTTAGAAACTCCAACTTCCGGTAAAATTGTCATCGGCGATCAAGTCGTCTATGACTCTGAAGAAGGAATTAATGTTTCCGCTGCTAATCGTCATGTCGGATTCTTATTCCAAAACTATGCCTTGTGGCCACATATGACTGTTTATAAAAACATCACATTTGGTTTACAAGAATTACACGATAATTTACCACTCATTAATAGTGAGTATCTTAAATACATCGCTCTTTCTAAAGCCGTAACTAAAGTTACCGACATTAGAAAATTCCTCAACTATGCAGTTGATAAGAAAGGCAAAGTCGATAAAAACAAAGCCTGTTTATATTTAATTGATGGCTTTAAGATTTCTATGAGCGCTGCTAATGAATTATATGCTCTTAATTTTGATTCTAAGCCTTTAACTGAATGTAAGGATTTCGCAGAACAAAAGAGGAAAGAATTCTTAGAAAAAGCCGAAAAGATTCGTAACACTGAAAAAGAAAAAGGTCGTATCTTCAACGACAATGGTGTTTATGTTGATGCAGAAGGAAAACCAATCATTAAATACCGTAAGTTAAATAAAGAAGAAATCGACTTAAGAGTCCGTCATGTGGCACGTATCGTTCACATTGGCGAATTCATGGATCGTTATCCATCTGAATTATCAGGTGGTCAACAACAACGTGTCGCTATCGCAAGAACCTTAGCACCAGAGCCAAAAGTTATCTTCATGGATGAACCATTATCTAACTTAGATGCTAAATTACGTTTAGAAATGCGTTCTGAATTAAAACGTTTACACCTTGATACAGGTTCAACATTCGTTTACGTGACCCATGACCAACAAGAAGCTATGGCTCTTGCGACACGTGTCTGCTTAATCAACAATGGTGTACTTCAACAATATGAACCACCATTAGATATCTTCAAAAAGCCTGCTAACTTATTTGTCGCAGACTTCATTGGTTCACCATCTATTAACTTTATTGAAGCGCGTCCAACCCAAAAGGGTGATGTGATTGAACTTGAAATGTTAAATGGTAGAACATTTGTGTTCATACCTAACAAGAAAGTCGATATCAACGAATTCTTCAAACAACGTGATGCTGAAATTCAAGCTAAAGAAGATGCTTTAGAAGAAGCAAAGAAACAACGTGGTTATGTTGAAAAAGAAAACGCTGATCGCCGCTTTAACTATCATATTCACACAGTTCATGGCGACATCGAAGCAGAAGAAGAACACGATATTCCAGATGATACACTTATCTTAGGCATTAGACCTGTCTTTATAAACATTAAAAACCAAAATAGTGGTTTAAAAGGTGAAATCTATAGTGCTCTTCCTACTGGTACTGAAACAACAGTTAAACTATCAATCGATGATTTCTTCTTAACATCTGTTGTATACGGTGATGTTGACTATGAAATGGGCGCGAAGATTAACGTCTCATTTGACACTAATAGAATTCTTCTATATGACCGTAAATCAGGCAAACTTATCACTGATGGTACATTGAAGATTAAACAATAATTATCAACATTGATTAAGGTTGTCCAAAACCGCTTTAAACTATGTCGTGTTGAGGTGGGTTTGGCAATCATCCTTTCAAAGGACAAGTCGTTCATTGGAGCGGCTTGTTTATTTAATAATCTTCTCTGCTACTAGAGTAGATATACAACTGAACGCTGCGTTAATCGCGGCGTTTGTTTTTTCAAACACTGATAAGTTAGCGTCTACATCTGCATAGCCAGGATTAATCATATATTTAACGATAGGGGAGAGTGAGTCTCTTTGTTCTTCCAAAACTTCTTTTTCTTCAGGACTACGCATGGTGAATTTTCTTTTGTATGTTCTTGCCATTTAATAACCTCCTTCAAATAGAATAGCAAAGAAAAAAGTGGACGGAGGCTTTTTTACCTTGTCCACTTTTACATTAGCACTTCAATTAGGTGCCTTTTTTGTTACTCGCATATATAATGTAGATATGAAGAAACCAGGCAACAGAAATAAAGCGCGTGAAAAGGCGCCTGTTAAGAAGAATTACAACAACATCAAGGAATATAAGGTCACAAAAGAATGTGAGCTTTTAGAATTCCTTTTAGAGACATTTAAAAACCAATCAAGAAACTCTGTGAAGTCATTATTAAGTTCACATCGTGTTTCTATTGATGGCGCTCCTGTTAGCCAATTTAACTTCAAATTATATCCAGAAGACACAATTATTATTTCTAATTCTCCAATTAAAAAGAAAACTAGAAGTAAATTACCAATTATTTATGAAGATGATGACATCATCGTGATTAATAAACCTAGTGGTCTACTTTCAGTAGCCTCTGATAATGAGAAATCATCCACAGCCTATCGTATGCTAAGTGATTATGTGCAACAAAAAGACAAACATAACCGTGTCTTCGTTGTCCATAGACTAGATGAAGATACTTCTGGTGTCTTTATGATCGCTAAAAACGTGAAGATTCAACAAGCTTTGCAAGAGAAGTGGAATGATATCGTTAAAAAACGTGGTTATTACGCGATTGTAGAAGGTGTCATGGAAAAGAATAGTGACACGATTAAGTCATACTTAAAAAAGAATAGTCAAAACTTAATGTATTCTTCTAAAAAACCAGGGGATGGGCAACTTGCAATTACCCACTACAAAGTAATGAAAACTAATGGCACGTATTCCTTACTTGATGTCAATATCGATACTGGTAGAAAGAATCAAATCCGTGTCCACTTAGGTGAAAGAGGTCACCATATTATTGGCGATGATAAGTATGGGGAACCCGCAAACCCAATAAAAAGACTTGGCTTACACGCTTATGAACTAGACTTTATTCATCCGTTTACCGGTAAGCTAATGAAGTTTACCGCTCCTACACCAAAAGAGTTTGGTACATTGTTTGAAAATAAATAGGTAAAATAGTATATATGAACTTTTGGTTAGCTACTTCCTTAATCTTAGCGGTTACAGCAATCTATCTTATTATGATTGAATTCTTTTCTGTGGCCTTTAAGTTAACTGGGCTTGCCACGAATAAGATTAGATTCCAAGTGGCTTCATTATTTACAGGTGCGGGCTTTACCACACAAGAAAGTGAAATTATCACTAATGATAACCGTCGTAGAAGAATCGCTGTTGTCTGTATGTATACAGGCCATATCTTCTCTGTCGTTATCATGGGTTTAATCATTAACGTGTTAATTTCTATTGGTGAATCACTTAATGCGGATCGTCCCGCTAGAACATTTACCGAATGGTATTTCATTGTCTTCTATATTTCTCTTGGTGTATTCCTTTTGGTTTTATTCCTTAAAATTCCACCAATTAATAAGAAATTCCAAAAGTTATTAGAAAAAATTGCGATTAATACTTCTAAAGCAAGAAGAGAAACAAATATCATTACCGTCCTCGACTATTATGGTAGAAGTGCAATCGTGGAAGTCGTTTTAAATAGGCTTCCAGAGTTCGCTAAAGAAGCATCTTTAGGTAATATGGCGTTAACTAAAAAATACGCCTTAATTCTTCTTTCTCTAAGAAGAGGCAATAGACGTGTGACTATTAGCAGAGACACAATGCTCGCTAAGGGCGATGTTATCGTTGCGTATGGCCATATCAACGATATTCGTGAATGTTTTATTAATTCACTTTCACAAAAAAAGAAAAATAACGATACAGTGGTTATTGATAACACTAATGAAATTCAATTAATTAATAACTATGGGGCTAATACTTTAATGGAAGTTGTGGTCCATGAAGTTCCTAAAGAACTCGATGGTATTAAAATGAAAGATAGCCATCTAACAGATCGCTATTCCATTCAGATCATTATTATTAAAAGAAACAATGAATATCTCTTCGTTGATAAAGATATGATTATTGAAAAGAATGACATTGTGACCTTGTTTGGGCCATATGTTAATATCAAACACTTATTCAATAACGAAGATAAATAAAGAAAAAAGCGCCGCAGCGCTTTTCTTTTAAATTTCGCCTCTTCTCACATGAGAATCGTATTTCTTACGTTCCGCTGTGTTGAGGATCTTCTTTCTCATTCTATAGGTGGATGGTGTGATTTCCACAAGCTCATCACTATTGATATAGTCTAAGCAAGCTTCTAAGGACATCTTACGTGGTGTCTTTAAGACAACAGTATTATCTTTAGTAGCACTTCTTACGTTAGTTAAGTTCTTTTTAAGAACACAGTTAACTGCTAAGTCGATATCATAACGGTTTTCACCGATAATCATGCCTTCATAGACCATGACGCCTGGTTCAATGAACATTGTACCTCTTTCTTCAACGTGCTCAATAGCGTATGGAGTGGCTTGTCCTGTTTCAGTGGCCACTAAGACACCGATTTGTCTTTCGCCTAAGGAAGCACCGGATACTGGGCGATATTCCTTATAGGTATGAGAGATAATGCCATACCCTTTGGTTAAGGTCATGAAATTGGTCATAAAGCCTAATAAACCACGAGATGGGATGACGTATTGGAGAATAGTGACTGTTTCTCTAGCGTCCATATTAACTAGTTCAGCACTTCTATTACCTAAAGTCATCATAATGTCACCAACATATTCATTTGGAACATCGATCAATAAGTCTTCATATGGTTCACATCTTTCACCATCAATTTCTTTAATGATGACTTGTGGTTTACTAACTTCTAATTCGAAGCCTTCACGTCTCATATTTTCGATTAAGATGGATAAATGTAATTCACCTCTACCAGAGACAACCCATGATTCTTTATTTGGGATTCTTTCGACTTTAAGAGCAACGTCTTTTTGCGTTTCTCTAAATAATCTTTCTTCAATCTTTCTCGCGGTTAATAATTTACCGTCTTGACCAGATAATGGTGAAGAATTGGTGCCGAATGTCATTTGCAATGTTGGTTCATCAAGTCTAATTGGAGGTAATGGATCAACGTTATTGAAGGCACCGATAGTTTCACCAACGTTAATGTCAGTTAAGCCTGCGACTGCGACGATTTCACCAGCGGAAGCTTCTTCAATTTCTAATCTTTTTAAGCCTTGATAACCAAATAACTTCATAACTCTGAAATTAGTGGTGGTGCCGTCAAGTCTAGCAACGGTAACGTTATCGTTAACGTGGATTGTACCTTTTTTAATTGTGCCTAAGCCAATTCTGCCGACAAAGTCGTTATAGTCTAATAAGGCGACTTGTAATTGAAGTGGAGCGTTAACATCCGCTTTTGGAGCAGGAATTTCTTTAATAATTGTGTCTAACAATGGTTCCATACCTGGTTTTTGCGTGGAAACATTAGCCTCTAAAGAGGATGTACCTTTTAAACCAGAAGTATAGATAACTGGGAATTCTAAGAATTCATCAGGAGCACCTAATTCAATGAAGAGTTCTAAAACTTCATCAAGAGTGCGTTCGATATCAATGTTATTTCTATCGACTTTATTAATAACAACGATTGGTTTGATGTGGGCTTGTAAGGCTTTCTTCAAGACGAATCTTGTTTGAGGCATAGTGCCTTCGAAAGCATCAACGAGTAATAAGCAACCATCAACCATGTTCATAATTCTTTCAACTTCACCACCGAAGTCAGCGTGTCCTGGAGTATCAAGAATGTTGATTTTTGTGTCTTTATAAATAATGGAAGTTGTTTTAGCAAGGATGGTAATGCCTCTTTCTCTTTCGATATCATTACTATCCATTGCTCTTTCGTTAACTTCTTCGTTATCACGGAAGGTACCGGAGGATTTTAAAAGCTGGTCGACTAATGTGGTCTTACCATGGTCAACGTGTGCGATAATGGCAATGTTACGAATGTTCATAAATGAGGCCCTCCTTAGAAAAAACCTCTAATATCTTAGAGGAGTAAACTATATAAAAGCAAGAGAAAATAACAATTAATTTTCTCTATAAATTTTGTCTAAATAGTGGTTTTTCTTCTTTTCGTGATATAAATAATAGCCAAGCATTGAGGTAAAGAAACCAATGAATGCGAATGTTGAACCAAGATATGAAATATTTAAATATGGTGTTTGATAAGTCATTTCATATGAATAATCACCAACCGGAGCAACGAAAGAAACAAAGCCACCATTAGCCTTATAAACTTTTAAGTCACTGGTTTTACCAGTGGTGTTATCTTTTGCTTTAATCTTCCAGCCATTATCAAACGCTACATAGGAGACCACTAATTTGCTAGAAGTATAGTTGGTTTTGAATGTGAATTTATCCGCAGAATATTTGATATCAGTCACTGGATTAGCGTTTAACTTATCCCATCTATTGCGGTAGTGGGAAATATCTTCGGAATAGAATCTAATATTGCTATCGGAAGTATAACTTTCAAAATATTTGCCACACACTGCGATCTTATAAACGTCTCTAGCGATGTAGAAGCCACGCATATAAGCGGTATTATCGCTTGTATCGTCATCGTGAGCATCCATCATGAAGATTTTGTTATCTTTATTGATGAAATAGAAATTGTATTTTCTAGAGCCAGAGAATGGAGCGCGGACATATAAAGATGTGCCCGCTTTAAAGAGTGGCTCTCCATCATGCATTGGTGTATACATGGCGAAATATTTCATCGTATCTTCATCTAAGTAGTTTGGAACTGGTTCAAAGTCTTTATCGATATCAGGAATCTTAGCAAAATCATAAGATTTAGCGTATGTACCAACGTGATAAACAGCGTGTCTATAATCGATTGATTTATAGAGTGATTGAACAGAAGGAACTTCAGGCTTTTCACTCACTACGCTAATGCTATCAGACTTGATCTCTTCAGCGTCTTCTTTAGAAACCGCCGCCATATTGGCTAAGGTAATACCGTTTTTGACGCAGGTAATATCATATCTAGAAACATCACCCACTAATTCGCCATCATAAATCGTGTCATAAGCATGACCAAAGGCGTTCATATTTTTGTTTTGATAAACCTTGTATTCACTTGTTTCTAATTCTTTCATTTCTTCAAAATCATGAGGGACGTTAGCTAAATATCCACCTTTATTATTTGCTTCGATGTTGTTATACATGCTCTTTGCT
>Ga0256407_10006898_pt1 | contig 17340 bp, 14 predicted proteins | sample RumenRJG_04DNA_FD_193489 | JGI IMG/M metagenome (GOLD analysis project Ga0256407, IMG submission 193489) | Bovine rumen microbial communities from Lethbridge, Alberta, Canada - RJG_04 | ecosystem: Host-associated > Mammals > Digestive system > Stomach > Rumen | place: Canada: Alberta...
TTCATTTATATCTGTTGTTATCATTCCATCAGTATCTGGTACTACATTCATTCTTTGTTGTGTTTTTGTTTTTGTTGCCATCATTTTTATTTTCTGTTATTTATTTTTTAGATTATTTTTTATAATATTAAATATATTTAATTTAAAATCAACTTTAAGATTAAATATTTTTATTAATAAGTTTTAATTGATTAATAATTTTTTTAGAATTAAAATAATTATATTAATTAAAAAATATTAATCTAATTTAAGGATAATTTTTTAACTGATATTTCTTTTTAATTTTGATTTTTTGTATAATTATTTATAATATTTATATATTCATTAATTAATTAAAGTTATAAATTTTAAAAAAAAAAAACAAAAAAATGTTTACAAAAAAAGACTTTAAAAAAGCAAATGTTATTAGAACAAAATTACTTTTATTAATAGCAACAGAACAATCAATAAAAAAAAAATCATTAAATAATAATGTAATGATGTTAAATAGTAAATCAGTTGAAAAAATAAATGAACAATATGAAATAAACAGTTTTAAAATAACTATGTCAAATAAAATAATAAATGGAGGAAAAAATCTTTGTATGAGTTATTCATCAACAATGAATCCAAGATCATTATTTAACACTCCTCAAACAAAAGAAAATGATAAATTAAAAGAAAAAATGATTTCAAAAAGAATTGTTTCAAAAAATTTAAGAAGTTTTATTATGGATAATCAAAATTTACCTTTATCAAATAAATTTGAGAAAATAATAATAAAAGCAAAAAGAAAAATTTCTCAAAATAAATTACATATTGAAATTTTTACTCCTCAAAAAAATCCACAAATTTTTAATCCAGAAAAACAAAAATTAATTAAAATTCAAAAAAACAGTATTACTTTATTAAGAAATCTTGCTAATTTATTTAAAAATTATAATTTAGCTAAAAAAAAAACTTTTCAAAGACAAAAAACTCTTTCAATTCAATTTAAAAAATTAAAACATTCACAAGAAAAAGAAAGACATAGTTTATTTCATTCAAGTAATGGAATTCCAAAAGTTAAAAATTTTAATCTTAATGAGAAAAATATTAGAAATAATGAAAAAAAAAGATCTCAGAATACAAAAAGTAAATTATTAAATAATATAATGGAAATTGAAGATGATAATGATTCATCTCTTAAATTTCCTTCTACTACAAAAAATAAAAAAACTTTTAAAGGAAGTAATATATATTTTGTAAATAATAAAGAAATTACAGATGAATTTTCAGTTTATTAATATATTATCTTAATTTTATTACTAAAAGTAATGGTTTTCATTTTTAATTTTAATTAAGAGTTATCGTATTTAATCATTATTATTTTGATGATATTTATGTATGTTTTATATATAAAAAATCATATATATTTTATTTGTATTAAGAATACAAATATTTATTAAAATCATTAATTTGTATATTAATTAATATTTAAAATTAAGTATTTTTTATTAAATTATTTTTTATTAAAGAATCTTTTTTTAATGAATTTAATTTACAAAATAATTCTATAAAAATAATTATATTTAATAATAATTAGATTATTTCTTCTTAAGAACACCTAAATTTAAAGCACTTAATCTATCTGCAAAAACACTTTTTTTTGATTTCACAGTACTTTTTTTAGCTATAGGTGAAAAAGTTTTACTAGTCTTAAATTCATGTAAATGATTATAATCAATGAATATTTGATGATAATTAATATTATTATTATAAATAATATCTGGCCAATCATTAATATCATTTTCTATTAATTGAGAAAGTAATTCATCTGAAATCTCTTTTCTACAATAATTCCAAAGTATTGTTTCATCATTATTTTCATTTTCTTTTAATTCAATAATTTCAAAATGAGGTTTTGTAATAAAAATGTGAATTAAATTTAATCTTTCTTTATTATTAAAATTTTCATTATATTTTAAATCCATTTGATCAAAATATTCTTCTATTTCTTTAATAGAAAAATCATTAAATATTAGAAAATATGAATAATCTAAATACATTTTTCTTGCTCTTGAATCAATATATAATAATTTTAAAATGAAATTTTCTAAATTTTCTTTTTTATTTCTTAAAAACATAACTTTCATTTGATTGAAATTTAATTGAAATTTATAAATATTTTCATCACCAAAATATTTTTCATAATAAACATAAATAATATAAGAAAATATTTTAAATAAATAATTTTTATTTGTATTTCTATCAGTAAAAATAAATGAATATTCTATATCAGTCATTGTATTATTTAATGATGCATTATATTGATTTTTCATTGAAAAAAATTCTTGATCTCCTATTTTTTTTAATTCAAAATTACCAAAAAAAGTTTCAGTGATACTTTTATTTTTTGATTCAGATTTATTTTTAGATAAAATATTTTGAATAAAAAATCTAAAATATTTAATTGAAAATAAATAATGTAAAACATAATAATCCCAATTAACAAAGTTTTTATCTAATAAATATATTAATAATTCTTTATCTATAAATTGATTAACAAATTTTTTCATATGAATAAATCTCAATAAAATATTAGGCATTGTAATTTTAATGGAATATTTTCCAATTTGATTAACCCAAAAAAATTCGAATTTCTTTACAGAACTTTTAAAAATAATAGAATTTCTATTTTCATTTTTTTTATAATATTCATCATTAATTATATTATAATTATAACTTTTTTTGATTTCTTCTTCTCCTTTTAAATATTTTATCATTTGCTCATTACTTATTTCAAATATATTAGGAATATCATTTTTAATATTTGAATCTTGGTCAATTTTTAAATTATTAATAAATGAAATTATATTTCCTTCATCATCAATTTGATTAAAAATTTTTTGACTTAAATAATCAGTATTAAATGATATATAATTTTTTTTATTATATTCTCCAATAGATGTATTATATTTAAGAAATTCTAATAAAAGTTGTTTAATATCTTGAAATGTTCCCATAAAAAATAAAGGAACATAATCAAAAGGAATATCAAAATTATATATTCGATTTTTTGGATTAGTAACATTTTTAACTTCAATTTTTATTGATGATAAATTTAATTCAATTCTCCCAAATTTTTCAGTATAAAATTTATGTTGTAAATCTGTTGTTATATTTAATCTATTTTCTTTAGATGATTTTAATTGTTTAAGTCTTTGTTTTAATAAATTAATATAATATTTTTTTCTATGAAAAATTAATTCTTCTCTATAAACTAAATCATTATAATATTCTTCTTTAAATAATAAATCACATAAAATAAATTCACTTGTATTATCTAATTTATTCCTTAGTTTTGGTAATTTTATATTTTTAAAAAATAAATTATAAGTTTTATTACCTTCAAATGTTGTTAAAGTCAAATTTCTCTTTTTTTTCTCAGAATTATCATCATTTTTTTTTAAATTAGGAGAAATTAAATTATCTTTAATAAATTTTTTCTTTTTATCATGATAATCAAAAACATTACTTTGTTTTTGAAGTGAAATATAATCTTTATTCTTTAAAATTGGATATACTTCTTGATCAGGTTCTTTATAACAAATTTCTTGAGTATTTAAATAATAATTATCAACATAATCAGAATAATTTTTTGAATGTAATGTTAATGTTTTAAGATTATTTAATATATCATTAACCTTATAAGATTTATTAAATAAAAATCTTTTATACATTTTTTCAGGTCTTGTTCTTTCCGAAGTCATAATTTTTTAATTAATAATATTTGATGTTATTAATAAAAATTAAATTATATAAAAAGTAATTCATAAAATTAAAAATTAACAACATCATATAAAATAAAACACTAAAAAAAAAAATAAAACTCAATTATTTAATAATTATCATAATTAATTTTTTTATTTTTAACAGGAGTATTTAAATTATTCATTCTTTTTTGATTAATACTACTAAAAGTACTACAGCAATAACTATCTCCTAATTTTTTCATTGCTTTTTCAACTTCTTCATTGTTTTGATGTAAAATAATATTAATTTGTTTTTTAGAACTTTCTTTTTTAATAACATTTTTTTCTTCAGCAGCAAATAATTTATTTGAAATATATTCAATCATAAAATCCATTGCTTCATTTACATTTATATTTTTTTTAACACTTGTTCTGAAACATTTAACAAAGTTATTTTTACTTGAAAAAGATTTCAATGAAGCATCATCTTTAACTTCACTTTCATCAACTAAATCAATTTTATTTTGAATAAGTATACAAGGTAAATTTGTTCCATCTTTAAATTTTGAATTTTCATCAATTGCATTTTTCCATTTAATTGTTCTAAAAATAAATTTTTAAAAATAAAATAAAAAAAAATATTTTTACTCATCTAAAGAACGTTTATTTGTAATATCTGAAAAAATAATACAACCATGTGCATCTTTAGTTAATAATTTTGTAGTACCAATATTTCTATCTTGACCTGCAATATCCCATATTTGAACTTTGTAAAATTCTCCTTTATATTCTTTTATTTTGTAATTGAAATCTGTCATAATTGTTGCTTTGTATTTATCTGAATATTCATTTTTTACCCATAAATGACAAAATGATGTTTTTCCTGTATTACAATTTCCTACTACTACTATTTTTAAATCAGCTTTTGTGTTTTTGTGCATCATTTTTTTATATATTTTTATTAATTAATTTGTTTGTTTATTTATTTATTTATTTTTTTTAAATAATTTATTTTATATAAATGGTAAATTATTATTTTTTTTGCTTAATAATGAAGTTAATTTTAAATTAAATAAAGATATTTTTTATTTATAAAATATTTTTTATGGTTTGAAATTAATATACTATTATGAATAATATAATTAAATATAAAATATAATTATTTTTTCAAAACAAAAATATCAATCTTTTTATTATTTCATTATTCTTGATAAAAAATACCATTATTTTCATCATCTAATTGTTTATTTTTAATTTTATTACTTTTTGATTCTTGATTTATATAATCAGAAACTAAAGTTATACCATATTTTTTTATTTTCTTTTGTAATTCTTCATCCATAGCATTTTTAGGATCATTAATTAAATCATTAAAACTCTTTATTTTTTTTTTTTTATTTTTTTCATCATTTTCACAAAAATTATAAGGGTAAAGATTATTTGATAAATAATAATTAGTATATATTTCTTTAAGTGTTAAATTTATAATATTATTATCACATATTTCATAAAATGATTTTTCATTTTGATTTTCAGAAAAATTTGTATAATTATCTGAAATTGGTAATTTACAAACTTGTTTTATTGTCAAATTCATAAATTCTCTCATTGATAAAATATCACTTCCATTATGTTTAAAAAGTCTAAAACGTACTTTTTGTCTTTTAAATTTATTATGAACTATTGAATTTAACAATGATATTATAAATTTTTTAAAATGATTTTTTATTTTTCTAATAATATTATCTTTATCTTTATTACCATGATATCTTTTTGATGATAATAGATTTAATTTTTTTTTATCTTCATTTTTTTTTCTTCCTTTACTTTTTTTTATTGTAGTTGGAAATGTTGATAATTCTTGAATAATAATTGTATTGGTTGGATATATACAACAATATTTATCTTCATAAGGGAAATTATAAAAACTATTTTCATCTTCATTTTCTAAGAATTTATTAATTTGAAAATCAATTGTTTCTTCCATTTATAATTATTTAATTAAATCATTTTTTATATCTTCTGATTTTAATCTTTGAATTTGAATTGTTTTTTCCTATTTTTTCTTTTTTTTTTCTTCAATAAAAATGGAAGTTTATTGGAAAAGATTTTTTATTGAAAAATATCTATAATATCAATTGTTACGAATTTTAATTTTTATATATACTAAGTTTATTCTGATTTTGGTTATTTTAATTAGGAAGAATTTTTTATCTCTATTTTTCAAATTTTCATTCAAAAAAATAATTAATTTTTAAAAAAAAATAATTAAATAATTATTTATAAATTAAAATATAACATAAAGATTTTATATTGATAAGAAAATTTAAATAATATAATTTCATATTATTTATTATAATTAATTTTTTCATAAAAATCATAAATTATTATAATAATATTTAAATAAATATGAAAAGTATAAATTAATACAAGATAATTTTATTCACTAAAATTTTTTAAATAAAATAAATAATATAATAAAATTGAAAATCTTATTTAATTTTTTATTTCATTTATAAAATTATTTTTAATTTTATTATCATTTGATTTAACTTTTTGTTTTTTATTTTCTAACTTTATATTTCTATTAAAATTATTGTTCTTATTAAAAAAAAAATTTAAATAAAAATCTTTTTTCAAATATAAAAAATTTTTATAATCATCTTTATTAAATAAATAACCATTTTTTTTTTCAATTTCTCCCATATCATAATAAATTATAATATCTCTTACTTCATCATAAGCTAAAACTCCACTATTTTCACTTTCTTCATCATCATCATCATCATTATTTTTTAAATTTTCTTTTTCATCAAAAATATCAATATCACTTAAATTTTGTTCTATTTCAAAATTATTTATTTCATCTTTTGATAATTTATTTAAATTTTTATTTGAATATTCTTTTTTATTATTTTCTTTTTTTTTATTAATCATTGTATTATTTAATTTATTATCTTTATTATTCAGAAATTTTTTATCATTTAAAATATTATTATTACTGTTATTATTTTTTTTTACTGATTTTTTAAAATCTTGTTTTTTCTTTGTTTTAGAAGTGTTATGAATAATATCTTGGGTTTTATTAAAATGATTTTGTAAACTATTAATTTTATTTGGAATTAATTTTGAAAAATTAATATTATATGTTGTTATATTTGATTGCTTAATTTTATTTTTTAATAATCCATTAATTGGTTTTGAAAATTTAATATGAAAAGGATTAAAAGTTTTGAAATTTTTTTTAGGAAATTTTTTTTTTTGTATATTATTATTATTTAAATTAATACTTTTTTTTTTATTATTACTTGTTAAAATTACATTTCTTTGAGTATTATTAAAAGTATTATTTTTCTCATTTGTATGAATAGGTTCATAAATAGAATTAATTTTTAAATTTTTTGATTTTGAATTTTGTTTTTTTGGTTTTTTAAAATTATTATTTTTATTTTGTATAGAAAGATTTTTTTCCTTACTTTTAGAATTAATAATACTTTGATTATGAATAGATTTTTTCAATTTATTTTTTTCTTGTAATGAATCTATTGCAGTTTTATTAGAATATTTATTTTTTTTTAATAAATCCATTTCTCTAAATAATTTTAAAAAATCACTGTTAAGTGTATTTAATATTTTTTTTGATTTATCAATTGTATTATTTCCTTTATTATTTATATGATTTGAATTTTGAGTTTGATCATTTTTAGTATTTTTTTTTAAAGTTGATTTTTTATATTGAGAAAATTCACTTTGATAATTTATTATTTTATTCATATCTTTTATTGCAATTGCATTATTTGCAATTTTATTTATTCCTTCATGAAATTCTTTTTTAGTTAATGTAAATTTTGATGATTTATTTCTAACAGATATAGGATGAGAAGTCATTTATTTAAATGAATAAAAATTATTTTTAAAAATGTAATATATTTTCTTTAATTTAATTTAATCAAAATAATTTTGAAAATGAAAATTTATTTAAAAGATTTATATTTAAAACAAAAATAATTGATAATATGATATTAATATCCTAAATTAAAAATTATAATTCTTAATTTTTAGATAATAAAGTTATTATTGAAAAATATCTTTTTTTTATTTAATGATTGTTTTAAATGATTATATGAAAACATTGATTATATAATCATCAATTTATTTTGCTAAAAAAAGAATTATTAATAAATCTTAATTTTAAATCCTAATAAACATCATTAATTCAATGAAAAAAAAAATAATTCAAAAATAAAAACATAATAATATAATAAAAAAAAATAAAGCCAAAAGCCCAAAATAAATTTATTTTAATTATAAAAAAAAATTATAAAAAAAAAGTAAAAAGATGTCAGACAAAAAGAAGAAAGACAAACTAACCTTCGACAAATCTTCCTTCGTATCATATAAAACAGGTTCCTTAATAAAAGATTACATCTTAGGTAAAACCTTAGGAACAGGAGCATTTGGTACAGTCCGTTCAGCAGTACACAAACCAACAAAACAACCTCGAGCAGTTAAAATATTAAAAAAACATGATCAAGATGAAGAAAAATTATTTTTAGAAGTAAACATCTTAAGTAAATTATCTCATCCAAATATAATGAGAATATATGAATTTTATGATGATAATACAAATTTTTATATTGTTTCTGAATTATGTCAAGGAGGAGAACTTTTCGATATGATTACTGAAAAAGGTTGTTTTTCTGAAGCTGAAGCTTCACCTGTTATGAAACAATTACTTTCTGCAATTTGTTATTGTCATCAAAATAATATTGTTCATAGAGATTTAAAACCAGAAAATATTTTATTAGAAGCTAAAGATAATAAAAATCCTAATATTAAATTAATTGATTGGGGTGGTGCTAGATATTTTTCAAAAAATAAAAAAATGACTAAAATTAATGGTACTCCTTATTATATTGCTCCTGAAGTTTTAAATGAAGTTTATGATGAAAAATGTGATATTTGGTCTGCTGGTGTTATTTTATATATTTTATTATGTGGGTATCCACCTTTTAATGGAGAGACTGATAAAGATATTATGAAAGCTGTTAAAAAAGGTGATTTTGATTTTCCTAAAGAAGAATGGGATGTTGTATCGGATGTTGCTAAAGATTTAATTAAAAAAATGTTAACATATGATCCAAAAAAAAGAGTATCTGCTTTAGATTGTTTAGCTCATGATTTTTTTAAGCAAAATTATTTAAAAGAAAAAAAAAATACTCAATTAGCAAAAAGTGCATTTGATAATATGAAAAAATTTAAAAGAGATAAGCAATTTGAACAAGCAACAATATCATTTATAGTAAATCAATTAACAACAAGAGAAGAAAGAGATGAATTAAGAAAACAATTTATAGAATGGGATAAAAATGGTGATGGTGTATTAAGTAAAGAAGAAATATTAGAAGGATATAGAAATGCATATGGTACAGTTGATCCAGATGAAGTTGATAATATGATAAAAAGTGTTGATTTAGATGGTAATGGTGTTATTGATTATAATGAATTTTTAAATTGTACTATGAATAGAGATAAAATTATTACTAAGAAAAATTTAGAATATGCTTTTAAAGTTTTTGATAAAGATGGTTCTGGTGCTATTTCTATTGATGAAATTATGTTTATTTTTAAAAAAAGTGTTGGTGATGTTGATAAAAGTGTTTTTGAAAAAATGATTAAGGAAGCTGATGCTAATGGTGATGGAGAAATTGAATTTGATGAATTTAAGAATATTATGGAAAAGTTCTTTAAATAAAATAATATTTTTTATTTTATGGTTTTGATTATTTTTTTTTTGGAAAAGGAATTTTTTCAAAAAAATGTTATTTTATATTGGAGTTTAAATTTATAAAATGGAAAATAAGAATTTTTATATTAAATATTTTTTTTTTTCTTTTTTTTTATTATTTTATTTTGTATAATTCATTAATTTTTCTGGACTATCTTTTCCAATTCTTAATTCCATATTTCTTATTTTTTCTTTTAATTTTCTAATTTCTTCGAGTAATTCATTATTATCTTTAGTTAATAAATAAACTTCATTTTTATATTTAATAGTATCAGTAAGTGAAGAATCTTTTGAACCACACATCATTTTACAAATTGCCTTTAAACGATTAGTCATTTCTTCTTCAATTTTATCAAATTCATTTTTTATATTTTCATCTATTTCTTCCATATATCCTGTTATTTCACTTGTTGCTGATTGATATCTTCTTAATATATCATAAAATTTTTGTATTAAATTATCATATTTTGTCATTTGGTTTAATATACTTCTTTCATCTAAATAATCAGTTTCATTATACATTGTTTTTTTTTTAATTTTTTTATTTTATTTTATTTTATATTATTATAGAAAATTTATAATTTATTTAAAATAGGATATAATATAAAAAATTTGACATTTCTTTTTTTTTGAATAAATTTTTTACTTTTGTCATTTGTAAAATCTTTTTAGTTTGGAATTGTTTATACCTTTTAAAGAATTTGTTCTATATTCTTTATTATATTTTTTATGAAATGAATGTGGAATCATTGATAAAGGAGAAAAAGATGAATCATCTTGTGAATTATTTAAATTATTTAAAAATCGATTTAATCTCTCTTCTGATTTTTTTAAATTAAATTTTTGTGATAATTCAATATATTCATATAATAAAGAAATACATTCATCTTTCCTATTTTTTAACTTATATAATATTGGAAGATAAAGTAAAATTTTTTCAAAATATTCTTTAAATTCAATATTATGTTCTTCATTTAATATATTCATTATTAATTCTTGATAATTTAAAAATAAACATTCAAGATTATATCTATGTTTCTTTAAATATATTATATTTATTTTTTTATCAATTTTAAAATCATTTGATGATTTATCAAATATTTCTATATCAAAATTTTTCCATATTCCTTTTTTATAATATTCTTCATTTGTATTATTTACAATTAGCATTTGAAAAAATATAGAAAACATTTTTACTGCTTTAATAATCCATTTTTTTTTTGTTTTTTGACTTACACATTTTATAATTTGAATAATTAATATTTCAATTATTTTATACCAATTTTCTTTAGTATCACTAGAAATTACATTAATTAAATTATTATCTTTAATAATATCTTTATAATTTTCACCTAAAATTAAATCAACTTGTTTTTCACTAAATCCTTTCGGCATAATAGCAAGTAAAAATAATAATTTTGAAATTTTACATTTATTAATAAAATAAGTAATAACTTCAATTTTTAAATTTTCAATAATTTTAGTTCTATTAACTAAATCACTTTTTAAAACTTCAATTCTTTTTGATTCATTTAATAAACGAGTTAAAGTAATAATGCCTCTAGGATAATATTCAGTTTGTTCAAGTAAAGAATTAATTTCATCTTCAGTTAACATTTCATAATTTGGATTTGAAAAATCAATTGATTTAAATAATATTCTTCCACATTTTTTTGATAAAGGAGTCATTTGAATTAAACAATATTCATCTTCTGGAAAAACATTTGAAAATTTATTTTTATCACTTTCACAATCTATTAATAAAAGATATATATAATGATTATAATTATCTGATAAAATTTTTAAAACTGATTTTACACATTTTAATAATGATTCATCTACTATATTTGATGGGAATGATATTATTATTAATAATTTATTTTTTGATATTTCATCTCCATTTTTTTTTTTTAATGATATTTTATTGAAAATATTATTTAATTTTTCTCTTGAATAAGAATGAAAAATTGAATCTATATTTATAAATTCTATTTTTTCTATTGATTTTCTTTCAAATAAATAAAAAGTACATGATTTTGCAAAAGTTTTTTTACCTGAATTTTTAGGACCAAAAATTAATATAAAATTATTTTTTTTTTCTTTATCATCAATTCTATCTATAATTTCTTTTGTTTGAATTCCTCTTCCAATGACTTTAATTATTTTTTTCATATTATTAAAAACATCACATTCAGTACAACAATAATCATTTAAAATTAAATTCCCATTATTTAAATTTTGAAAAATACTTTTATTTTCTTTTGAAAATAATAAAAATTTATTACTTTCATTATGAGGAATATTAGGTGAACAACAACATAATTTTACTTTATTTCCATTATCAATTTCTTGAATTTTAAATAAGTTTTCTTTAATTAAATTACTTTCTAAACTTTTTATAAATTTACATTTTTTATCATGAATATGATATTCATTATATTTACATTCACAAACTTTAATTTTACACATTTTATATTTTTTATTAAGAATATGATATTCATTATGAAAACAAACTTTTTCATTATTTTTCATAGCATAAAATTTACAATCATTAGTATGACTATGATTACAACAACATTCCATTAATTCACTATTAAAAGTTACATCATCAAAACATTCTTTCGATTTATTAAAAGCATCTTGTATTGTATCTCCTTGTAATAAAAATTCATAAAAATTTGTAGAAAATTTTTGTGCACCTAAATCAGAAATTTTTGTCATTTCTTGTACACAAATTACATTTTTTACTCCTGATTCATAAAATATTTTCCCTAATCTTTCACTATGACATGCTCCTATAAAAACTAAATCTATTAAATTCATTTTTTCATTTTTTAATATTTCTCTTATTCTTTCTTCATTTAATGTATATAAACATCCTTTATCTTCTAAACATAAATTAAATAATTTTTTATTATTTTTTTTATCTTCTATTATTCCATGAGAACTTATATGAAGAATTTTTGGATATTTTCTTATTGAATTAATAAAAGAATCATAATTTGCAGATTCGAATAAAGCATTAAATTGTTTTTTAGAATTTTTAATTGTATTTACAATTTTTTGAATTTCACTTCTATAATCAATTTGTTCATTAAATTCATTATATGAATTATTTCCAATAACACTTTTTACAATTGGAGAAGAATATAAATAAATTAAGTCATAATCACCTATTGAAGTTTGACGTTCTAAATTTATATTTTGACAAGTATTATTAATTATATTTAATTGTGATTCTAAATCTGAAATTTTATTATCAATTTCTATATATTCATCATGATTTACTTCTTTTAAATGTAAATATAATGTTAATGAATAATTTAATGGGTATTTCCCATTTGATTTTATATCAATATACCCACCTTTTAATGGGGAATATAATTTATATCTATCTATTGTTGAAAGATTTAAATTTTCCTTTTTTAAAATTTCTTTCAGTTCTGATAATGTAAATTCATTTTTATTACATTTATCAAATGGATTTAAAATTATAAAACGTTTTTCATTAATATTTTGATAGAAAATTCCCTTTGTTAAATAATATTCAATATATCTACAAATCATTTTTGTAAAATATATTTTTTTTTGTTTTAAATTTTTTAATTATAAAAATTCTTTATTTCATAATTAAACCAAATGTTAATATAATAATTAATTATAATTAAATAATTTTTTATATTTTTTAATTTGATTCTCCAATTACATAACTTTTAAAGTCATCAGGTTTAAAATTATTTAAATATAATATTTTTCTCCCTTTTAATAATTTAGAATTATTAGATTCAAATGTAAGTAAATCTTTACCTTTAATACATAATTGAACCAAATTTCTTTTTTGATAGATTTTTTTAAATAAATCATTATTTCCAAATGTTTTTCTAAATACAGTATTATTAATATTAGTAGTACTATTACTATAAGTAAAATTATTATTATTGCTATCAATATTATTATAAAATGTTTTAATATTAAAAGATGGACTTCTAATTAATTCTTTTTTATTTATTTTCTTTTTATGTTTTACTATTTGCCAATATGGTTGTTTTACTCCTATATTTATATAATAATTTTCATCATAATTATTAGAAAATCTTAAACTTGTTTGCCAATTATATAATGATTTTTGATTAGAATTTTTCTCATCTTCTAATTGTGTCTTAATTTCTTTTTTAATTCTATAATCATCACTAGAATTTATTAAAATATTTTGTTCATCTTTATTTGTTAATTGTAATATTTTTTTTATTATTCTATTTCTTTTATTTTTCTCTTTTGCATAACATTTAAGGGCATTTTCTTGATTTTCTATTTTTTTATTTATTTCTATTTTTGAAATTGAATTAAACATATTTTTTTTCTCAGAATTTGAATGAATTATTTTTTCATTTTGTATTTTTCTAAAATTATTATATATTCTATCTAAATCATTATTATCAACATATTTTTGGTTTTTATTTATTGAATTTCTATAATTAAAAATATTAATATTTTTCATATAAGATGAACTTTTTGATACAAAAGCTATTTTACTTGAAAGTTTTTTAATCAAATTTCTTTTTATTATTTTATGATGTAATAAAGGTATTTTATTTCTAAAATTCATATTTGAAAATTTTTTTCCTATTATTATTTCATTACCATTTATAGAATTTGAAAAATAATATTTAGGATCATTATATAATATATCTAATTCTTTATTTACCTTATCATATATTTTCTTATCTTGTGAAATTGGATGAATAAATAATTCTTTTTTCTTTTCTTTTAAATGTTTTAATATTAAATTATTCTTTTCATAATTCATTTTTTTAATATAAATTTTTTTTATTATTAAGATTGTAAATTTAAAAAAAAGAATATATAAAATCTATTTATTTGATATATTTTTAATACTAATTAAATTAAATATATACACTATAAATTTAAAAAAAATTAAATCAAAATAACTTTTTTCTTTATTAATAATTTATAAAATAATTAATCACTGTAACCCATTGATTAATTAATTGTTCATCATCTGAAGAAAAGATTAAAATATCATAATTTTTATCATAATTATTACTATTTTTGCTCATATAATTTTTGGATTTGTTTATTCCATTTTCTAAACTTAAGTCTATTAAATAAGATATTTTTTTTTTCCTTTTTTGAGAGTTATTATTTTTATTATTATTATAATTAATTTTATAATTATATTTTCTTTTATTATTTTTTTCATGATTAATTATAGAATTTTCATCAGTATTTACCATTTTATTAACTGTAACTAATTCTATAAAAAAATTAAATTTATTTTCAAAATTTTTATTATTTATTTTAGGATTTTTTTTATTATATAAATCACATTTCGAAATATTAAATAATGAAATCCTTCTTAAAGGATTCTTTTGAAATAATTTTGCTTCTTTTGAGCGATAAATTTTTAACTCACTTCTAGTTAATATTATAAATCTTAATGTTGTTTCTAAATTTTTATTTAGAATAGTTTCTCTTGAATAAACATTAAAATTTCCATTTAATAATATTGTATTATCATATACTTTTGTTATTTTTTCTAATGGTATTATATTTTTAATATTTAATTTTTTCCAATGAATTATTTCCTTTTTTTTACAATTTTTTTTTTCTATTTTTTTTTTTTTTTTTTTTTTTTTTTTTTTTTTTTTTAATTTTTTTTTTTTTTTTTTTTTTTTTTTTTATATTATTATTTTTGTAATCATGAGTTTTTAAATTATCAAATTGATTTATATTTGAATTAATAATATAATTATTGACAATATTTTGTGGAATATTAATATTAGTATAATTATTTTGTATATAATAATTATAATTTTGAATATTATTTTGAAATTGATTTAAATTAATATTCAATTGTTGTACATTATTATTGATAAAACTATTATTATTGTCATTATCTTTTATATTTGATTGATTTATATTATTATTATTATTTAAATAATTTTTATCAAAAGAACATTTTTTTTTCTCTCTTTCATATTCATCAATTATTTCAATTGGCATTCTTCTATGTTCAAAATTTAATAAAGTTGATTTTCTTTTAATATAATTTTTATCTTTATTATTATCTTTAATTTCTTGAGTTTGATTGATTTTTTTATTTTCTTTTTCTTTTTTATTATTATTAATACAAATTTGATTTATATTTTCTTTTTCTTTTTTATTATTATCAATAATATTCTCTTTTTCTAATTTAATTTCTCTTAAATTATTATCATTTATTGTTTTAGATTTTTCTGTCTTTAAAATGGGACTTAAAATACTATTAATTTCTTTGGGAGAAAGAATAATTTCTTGTGAAGAAATTGAAATATTATTTTTATTATTATTTAAAATTATTGTTGAATTTTGCTTGTTTTTAAAGTCTAATGAAATATTAAAATTTTTTTCATTTGATTTTCGTTCTTTTGAATAAAAATTTCTACAATCTATATTCCCCATTGAAATATGTTAGAGATTTTTTTAATTAAATATTTTTAATTTTTTTTATATCCTAAAATTATTTTATTTTTATTTTTCTCAATTATCTAAATAAATAATTATAATAAATTATAATAAAATTATAAAAAATATTTTTATATATGAATAAGTCAATAATGTCATTATATACCAATGAAAAAGATGAAAATCAAAAATATATTTTTAATAAATTTTTTACAAAAAAAATTGAAAATTTATCATTCGAACATGGATTAATTAATATGTTAATTGAAAAAGATAAAGCATTGGAAGAATTGGATTTTATAGATAATATAAATGAAAAAGATTATTTTTATGAATATGAAATAGATTCTGTATTTAATTCTTCATCTTCAGAATATGCTTAATCTTCTCAATTATAGAATTATAATTATAATATATATATGGAAATAATATATATTAGAGATAATTATAATTTCTTTTTAAAAATTAAATATGCAAATTAATATTAGATAAATACTATTAAGTGTTTTATAATTAAATTTTATATAAATATAAAATAAAAAGTTTAATTTTTTTTTATTTAATTTTATAATATTTTTAAATTTATTTTATTATGTCTTTATATAATTAGAATATAAAATTTAGTTAATTTTAAAATATTCTTTTTTTTGTTTTTCAAGTTTATTAATTTGAGAATCAATTCTTCTCATTACACAATCAACTTTAAATAATTTTTTCCAACAATTTTTAAAAGGAGGGATAATACAATGCATATGTAAATGTTCAACAGAATTAAAGGGCGGAATATGAAAACCCATAATAATAACTTTAGATTCAATATTATATTTTTTAGTTAAAAATTTAATTGCAATTTCTTTCATATAAAGTAATAATGGTATATGTTTATAAGTTAAACTATTAATATTTTTAATATGAATTTTTGGTATACATTGCATATGAACATATGCAATTTGAGTTCTATTAAAAAACATACAAACTATATCATCTTCATATAATTTTTGTTCTGGTCTATTTTTTACGATATCACAAAATCTACAAAATTTATTTTCCATAAAAATAAATAATAAAATAAAAAATAAATTATTTTATAATTAAAATTAAAATGTTTTTGTTCTATTATATATCTTTATTCACATTTAAATCATTATAAAATATTAAATATATTTTTAAATATGATTAAATAAATAAAACAAATAATTATATATTAAATTATATTAAACAAAATTTAAAGCATTTAAAATTTCCTTAATTTTATTTTAAAAAAATAATATTAATTAAATTATAATAATTCAATTTTTTGTCTAATTAATTTTTAAATTATAATTTAATTAGCATCACATTAAATGAATAATGGGGATTGGGGATTGGGGATTG
>Ga0256407_10006902_pt1 | contig 17335 bp, 8 predicted proteins | sample RumenRJG_04DNA_FD_193489 | JGI IMG/M metagenome (GOLD analysis project Ga0256407, IMG submission 193489) | Bovine rumen microbial communities from Lethbridge, Alberta, Canada - RJG_04 | ecosystem: Host-associated > Mammals > Digestive system > Stomach > Rumen | place: Canada: Alberta | collected...
GGTAGGGTGCGTAGGTAGTCGACACCTTTCATTTGGTCTTGCATCTCTATTTGTCCCAATTGACGGAATGTTGCCTGTTCGAAGTCTCGACCACGATGTTCGCTGCCACGATTGTCGAGGATGAAGATGATATAGCCTTTCTGCGCCATATAGGTTTCCCAAGAGCGGCTTGACCAATGCCACGAGGCTTCCACATTGTGTGCATGAGGACCGCCGTAGACGTAAACAACTGTGGGGTATTTCTTGGCTGGGTCAAAGTCGTGAGGCTTCACCATGCGGTAGTAGAGGTCCGTAGTGCCGTCGGCAGCCTTGATGGTGCCGCACTCGAAAATGGGTTGGAAATAGTCTGCCCACGGGTCGGAAGCAGTCAGTAATCTTTGAACCTTGCGGTTGGTCTCTATGAGGTCGATAGCGCGAGGGGTTGTGGGGGAGCTCCACTTATCTATCAGGTAACGACACGATGGTGAGGGCTGTGCACGATGCACACCATCGGTACTGACCAAAGCTTGCATCTTGCCGTTGGAAGCGCTGACACTGTAAATCCAACGATGCAACGGATGATATTTGTTGGCTTCGATGAGGATGCTCTTCTGCTTAGCATTGAAGCCCAGTACCTGTTGCACTACCCATGAACCGCTGGTAAGCTGACGGAGCAAACGTCCCTCCTTGTTATAGAGGTATAAGTGATTGTAGCCGTCGCGCTGGCTCTGCATGATGAATTGGTCTGCGTCCCATGGCAGAAACTGTATGGGATGCAGGGGCTCTACGTATTTGTCGCTGGTCTCTCTCAGCAACTCTGCCTCTTTAGCTCCCGTTGTCGCATTGTAGCAGACCAAACGGCAGTCGTTTTGATCGCGGTTCAGTTCGAACATATAAATGTTCTTGCCGTCTGGACTCCATGCTATGTTTGTGAAATAACGGTCTGTAGGGTCACCTGCCTGCAGGTAGATGGTCGTTTGTGTATTCAGGTCATAAACACCAACGGTCACCTTGTGTGAGGTCATGCCTGCCATCGGGTACTTATCTGGCTGGTATTCGGCAACATGAGGGAAAATATCCACCTGCGGATAGTCGCTGACCATTGACTGGTCCATGCGGTAGAATGCCAGCCGCTGACCGTCTGGACTCCAAAAAGTACCCTTCTGGATACCGAATTCGTTGCGGTGGACGCTTTGCCCATAGACGATTTCGCGACTGCCGTCAGTGGTCAGTTGGCGCTCTTGGTTGTCTGCCGTACGCACGAAAAGCTGGCTGTTCTTGACAAAGGCAACGGCCCGTGACTGGCTGTTCCAGTCGCTAGAAGTCTCACCTTCACAACTCTGTGACCATGCAATCTGCTTGGTCTTCCAATTGAAAAGTACGCGTTGCTTGTTGTTGGTAAGCAATACCAAGGGCTCTGTCGGGTAAGGGTATTGAGCGGAATAGGCAGAATGGAACTCGCTGCCTACCTCTTCTAATTTGTAAAGAGTTTGTTGGTTCCCCTTGACATCTACAGTACCTCCCTCTTCAGCATCCAGATACATCAGTTGATCACCCCACCATTCGTACCATTTGTTCTCTGGTAGGAGGCTCCGGTAGTTATTACCGCCGAAGTTGAGGTCTTCCAACGTGAAGAGTTTACGATCCTGAGCGTTCATGAAGGAATAGGGTAGGGTGAGTAGTGCGATGAGGGCTAATATCCGCTTAGTCTTCGTCATCGTTGAACCTCCTGCTATTCTTTTTGTTTCCAAACTGACGGTCTCCCTTGTGGAAGGGCTTCTTGCCGGAGCGATCCTTTTGACCATACCGCTCTTTCCTGCCAGAACGGTCAGATTTTTCTCTGTCGCCGCGAAAATCCTTGCGCTCACCACGGTATTCCTTGCGTTCTGCACGGAATTCTTTGCGTTCTGCACGCTCCTCACGTCTGTCGTTACGCTTCTCCAACGAGTGGAACTTGAAGTTGCGGATATCCGCCCCTTCGTTCTCTTCCTGTTCGTCCAGGCGTTTCTTGAATTCGCGCTCTTTCTTGAAGCGATGCTTCTCTGCCATCTGACGTTTCTCTTCCTCGGTCTTGACAATACCACCTTCTTCGCGATAGACACGCATCTTGCCGTCAAACATCTGGTACTTGCGGAACTCGCATTCCAACGAACCGTTGAACAGGGGAATCTTGATGGATGGCTTCAGCCCAATCTGGTCGAAGCACTCTTCCCGATAGCTTAGTATCCAGGCTTCGTTGCCGGTAAACTGGTGTTTCAGTCTCTCGCCGATCATCTTATAGGTAGCCAATAGGTTGGGAGTCGAGATGCGTTCTCCGTATGGTGGGTTGGTCACCATGATGCTGGGCTCCTGAGGCTGCTGGAAATCCTTGAAGTCCTGCTCGTTGATGGTAATGTCACTCGTAAGACCTGCTGCCTTGACGTTCATGCGGGCAGTGTTGACCGCTTTGATGTCCACATCATAGCCATAGATATGATGCTTGAACTCACGTTCCTGAGAGTCGTCATTGTAAATTTCGTCAAAGAGTTCGGGGTCGAAGTCTGGCCATTTCTCGAATGCGAACTCCTTACGAAACAGACCTGGTGCCATGTTCCGTGCAATGAGCGCAGCCTCGATGAGCAAGGTTCCAGAACCGCACATAGGGTCAATGAAATCGGTCTCTCCTTGCCATCCGGTCATCAAAATCATACCTGCTGCCAACACCTCGTTCAAAGGGGCTTCTACTGATTCCTGACGATAGCCGCGCCGATGAAGGCTCTCGCCACTGGAGTCCAGACAGAGTGTGCACTCACTTTGTCCAGGAGCAACGTCGGCTATATGGATGTGCAGGCGTATGTCTGGATTGGTAACGCTTATATTCGGGCGCTGACCCATTTTCTCGCGGAATTGGTCTACGATGGCATCCTTCACCTTGTAAGCCACGAACTTCGAGTGACGGAACTCATCAGAAAATACTACAGAGTCCACGGCAAATGTCTTATCCAGGTCCAAATATTCGGTCCAGTCTACGGTTTTTACTCCTTCGTAAACGTCGTCGGCAGACAATGCCTTGAAGTGCTTGATGGGTTTTAATATACGGATGGCAGTGTGCAGTTGGAAATTAGCACGATACATCATCTCTTTGTCTCCTGTGAAGGATACCATGCGGCGTCCTTGCTGTACATTGTTAGCGCCCAACTGCGTCAGTTCTTTCGCCAAAACGGGTTCAAGCCCCATAAAAGTCTTGGCGATCATTTCAAATTGTTGTGTCATGATGTAAATATATAAATATGGTGCAAAGATACAAATAATTCTTAATACATCGCCCTTTTCGGAAAAAAAAGTGCAACATTGCAATTATAATTCATATTTTTTATGTAATTTTGCCCAAGATAAATACAACATGACTATGGCCGTAACCTGTATGATTGTGCTTTTCTCGCTCCATTCACTGATGCGCATGGATATTCTTGCGTGGATAGTAGGACTTCCCGTATTGTTGGCAGCTATAATCCTGCTGTATTATCAGTATCGTCAATCTCGTACCTTGAAATCGGAAATGGAGTTGTTGTCCAAAATGAAGATTCATTCGGTGGAGTACGATTTGGTATTGAAAGCCATGAAGTTGGCTATTTGGCATCTTGATATTCCGACGCGGTCCTTTACATTGGAAACAGATTATAGAGACGCCAGCGATACGAACGATTTCCCTCCTGGCATTTCGATAGATGATGTCTATCAACGTATTTTGCCCGAGGATGCAGATAAGATTAAGAAAGGCATAATAGAGTTGGCTTCTGGACGTGCAGATGTCTATCATGAGCAATTCCAGATGCAAGTACCACACAGTAATCGTCACTACTGGTTGGAAGGTTTTGCTACCGTCGATAAGCGCGATTTTCAGGGGAAACCATTGAGCGTCGTTGGAACCTTGATGCGTATAGACCAGCAGAAAGGTATTGAGAATGCGCTAATGGAAGCGGTTTACCATGCGGAGGAAAGTGACCGGCTGAAATCTGCATTCCTGGCCAATATCAGTCATGAAATCCGCACGCCACTGAATGCCATAGTCGGATTTAGCGAGGTACTGACAAATGTGGAGGATGAGTCAGAACGGATGAGCCTTTTGAATCTGATTAAGAAAAACAATGCCGACCTGCTGCGCATTTTCGACGATATCATGAGTATGTCAAAGTTGGAGGCACGTGGCGGTGAGGCTCTTAAAAAGTCAACCTTCAAATTGAAAGACGTGCTTGAAGAGTTGGCAGACAAATATCAGGATAAGTCAAAGGAAACAGGTGTCCCCATTGTGATAGAGAATGTTGAGCAATTACCGATATTGAATACTGACCGTGACCGCTTGCGTGAAATCCTAAATCAGTATTTGGATAACGCGATGAAGTTTACAAAGGAAGGTCAAGTTACTATAGGCTGTACGTCCCAGGGTGATAAAGTCCGTATCTGGGTGCGTGATACAGGTATTGGTATTCCTGATACTATGTGTAACGAACACCTCTTTGAACGTTTTGTCAAGGTTGATGAGTTCGTATCAGGAACAGGTTTGGGATTGAGCATATGTCGTAGTTTGGCACTATCTATGAACGGTGAAGTTGGAGTTGAATCACAAAAGGGCAAAGGCTCTACTTTCTGGGTGGAATTGGAAAAGAATTAAAAAGGATAGTGGGGAAGTTGTAAACAAAAAAATTAGGAATGTCTCACGACATTCCCAACCCTTTTCTAACTAACTTATTATCAACTATTCATTACTCATTCTGAATTTCACGCTGCAAAGATACATAACTTTTTTGGTGAGTGCAATAAAAAAACACAAAAAATTCACGTAAACGTTTGCGAAATTGCGTAATTTTATGTACCTTTGTCCACGTATTTGAGTGATTATGGCAAACAAACGGCTACATAGAACCTCACTGAAAGATCTGGCTCAGGAACTGGGAGTCAGTATCGCTACAGTCAGCAGGGCTCTGCGCAACTCCCCTGAGATAGGAAAGGAGATGCAGCAGAAGGTCAAAGAACTGGCCAAGCGTCTGAATTACCGTCCTAATCCCTTTGCACAAAGTTTGCGCAAGGAGGCTCCCAAGATGATTGGTGTCGTTGTGCCTAATTTGGTTACCCACTACTATGCTGCCGTGCTTGATGGTATTGAAGATGAAGCTCGCCGGGCCGGTTATAGTGTCATAAGTGCTAATAGTCATGAGAATTTTGAGGACGAAGCGTTGGCTGTAGACAATTTTATTGGCCTTCATGTGGAAGGTATTATCGCATGCCTGTCCCAGACTACTACCGATTATAAGCACTATGAAGAGATTGCGGAAATGGGCATACCACTGGTTTTTTTCGGCCGCACCTGCCTGACCGATCGCTTTTCAAGCGTGACAGCCAATGGTGACGAGGCTGCCCAAATGGCTACCCAACACTTGATAGATACAGGTAGCCGTCGTATTGCCTTCATCGGAGGTCCCAATCATTTGGATATGGTGCGTCGCCGGAAACATGGTTATCTGGAAGCGCTTCGGGAAAACAACCTGACCATAGACCGCGATTTGGTGGTTTGTGACAAAATAGACTACCAAGTGGCCTGCGACATTACAGAACGTTTGCTCGATTTGCCCAACCGCCCTGATGCCATTGTTGCCTTCAACGATATTATTACTTTTGCTGCTTTTACAGCTATTAAAGCCCATGGACTTCGTATCCCAGAAGACGTAGCTTTAATAGGTTTCACTGATGACGCTCATGCAGCTTACGTGACCCCTCGGATGTCTGCCATCGAGGACCAGTCTCACTTGATGGGTGTTACGGCTTGTCAACTTTTACTCAAGAGCATCAATGGCGATTCAAAGGTGTATAGGGAGATCGTACCTCAACAATTGGTTATTCGGGAAACCTCGGCAAAATCGGCAGTTTAGCTATTTGGGAAAACAAATAGTACCCTTTTTGATAACATTTCCGCACGAAAAACACGCTTAATTTTTATTGATAAGTTAAAATATTTACTTACCTTTGCACTGTCGCATGGTGAATGCGCCAAAACTACTATATTGTAACGGAACAATTATACATTAACATATTACTAACTAAAAACGTGTATCTATGAGTAAAACTTCTCTAAAGTTTGTTGTACTCGTCATGGCTATGCTCATGATGCAGGCAATGGGAATTGAGACTGCTCTTAGTGCCAAGACTGTGACTGGTACGGTCGTTTCGTCAGCCGACAACGAACCGCTTATCGGTGCCACCATCCAAATAGAAGGTGCACAGGCTACTGGTACTATTACCGATTTTGAAGGTAACTTCACCATCGATGCTAATGAAGGGCAGACACTACTGGTTTCTTACATCGGCTACGTCACCAAGAAGGTGAAAGTAGGAGCGGCAAGTCATTATGCCATCACCCTCGATGAAGACAAGGCTTCGCTTGACGAAGTGGTAGTTATCGGTTATGGTGTCCAGAAGAAAAAGCTGGTCACAGGTGCCACCGTTCAGGTGAAAGGTGACGACATAGCCAAGTTGAATACCACCAATCCGTTGCAGGCCCTGCAGGGACAGACCCCGGGTATGACCATTATTTCTGAGTCTGGTCAGCCTGGTGAAGGATTGAAGGTGAACATCCGTGGTCTGGGTACCACCGGTTCCAGTGGTCCGCTGTACATTATTGATGGTGTTCGTGGTGACATCGCTACCGTGAATCCTGCCGACATTGAGTCTATCGATGTGCTGAAGGATGCTGCCTCGGCAGCGATCTACGGTTCTCAGTCAGCCAATGGTGTAGTGTTGGTGACTACTAAGAATGGTAAGGAAGGACGTTCGGTTGTTAGCTTTGACGGCTATTTTGGCTGGCAGTATGCTCCGCGTAAGATTAAGATGCTGAATGCCAAGCAGTACATGTCCATTATGGACGAGCAGAACATCAACTCTGGTGGTAGTGCCTATGACTGGTATGGGCTGAAGGACAACGGTACTCCCAAATATGCCAGCATCTTTGACAAGAACGGTAATCTGAACGATACAGACTGGATTGACCAGATGTTCAAGGATGGTGCTACGACCTATAGTGCCAACCTCAGTATCAGTGGAGGTTCGCAAAAAGGCAACTACGCCATGTCTATGGGTTATATGAACCAGGAAGGTATTGTCGGTGGTAAGGATGTATCTAGCTATTCGCGTTACAACTTCCGTGTTAATTCTGAATATCAGGTTATCGACAACTTCCTGAAGGTCGGTGAACAGGTTTCTGTCATCTATTATAAGAGAAATGGTTTGAACGTAGGTAATGCCTATAACAATTCACTCCGTGCAGCCTTTGGTACTTCTCCTTTGGCTCCTGTATACAGTGATAACGGCAAGTATGGAAGTCCTTACAATGATACTTCGGACAGCGAATGGTATAATGCCGATGGTAATCCCTATGGCGTGATGATGACTACCAATAACAATAAAACGCAAAACATGACCTTGACGGCCAATGTCTATGCTGAGATGGAGTTCATCAAGAACCTGAAGTTCCGTACCACTTTGGGTGTGAAGTACGACTCGAATAACTATCGTAGTTTCTCTCCGTTGTATCACTTCTCTATTTATAGTTATCAGGACACCCGTACAGGTGTCACTCAGAGTGCTAGTGACGGTCTGGGAATCACGTGGACTAATACACTGAGCTACAACTTCAAGGTAAAGGAGCACAGTTTCGATGCGATGATCGGCTATGAAGTCTATCGTACGGAAGGTCAGAGCATCTATGGCTCAAACGGTTCGCTGCGTGACGGATTCGATTCATGGCAGTATGCTTATCTGAGCAATGGTACAGCTACCAATCAAGAGGGTGGCCTCTCTGTGAGTGGTACTCCTTGGGACGAGGAACGCATGGTCAGTTACTTCGGACGTATCGGTTGGAACTGGCAGGAGAAATATATGGCTACTGCAACGTTGCGTTGTGACGGCTCAGCCCGTTTTGCTCCCGGTCATCGTTTCGGTTGGTTCCCTTCTGTTTCTGCAGGTTGGGTGGTCACCAACGAGAAATTTATGGAGCCTGTGCTCAATGTGATGGACTACTTCAAGATTCGTGCCAGCTGGGGACAGGTTGGTAACCAGAATATCGGTAACTACATGTATCTGGCTCCCATGGCATTCAACAACTACTATTATAACTTCGGTACCACACTGGGTAGTGATGGTGACCAGCCTTACTGGGGAGCAGTTCCTACCCGCTTGGGCAATGAAGACATCACATGGGAGACCTCTGAGCAGTTTGATGTAGGTTTTGATGCCCGTTTCTTCAATCAGCGACTGAATGTCAACTTCGACTTCTATGTGAAGACTACCAAGGACTGGCTCGTACAGCCTCCTGTGCTGGCTACCGTAGGTACTGGCGCTCCCTATATCAACGGCGGTGATGTGAAGAATACTGGTGTTGAGCTCGGCTTGGCTTGGAATGACCGCATTGGTAAGAACTTCAACTACTTTGTGAATGTCAATGGTGCCTATAATAAGAATAAGGTAGGTAATATCCCCAACGAGGATGGTATCATCCACGGTGAGAGCGGTTCTGTGCTCTATGATAATTCAGGTGAGTTCTATCGTGCTTCCAATGGTGAGCCTATCGGATATTTCTGGGGTTATAAAACTGCAGGTGTTTTCCAAAACCAGCAGGAAATCAAGGACTGGATTGCTGCAGGAAATGGTGTACTGCAGGCAGATGTTCAACCAGGTGACGTGAAATACTATGATGTCAACCATGACGGTGTTATCAATGACAGCGATAAGGTGAACCTCGGCAATGGTATGCCAAAGTTTACTTATGGTTTTACACTTGGTTTCGACTATAAAGGCTTCGATTTCTCGCTCAAGGCTAATGGTCAGGCTGGCAACAAGATTGTACAGAGCTATCGTAATGTAGGTTCTACCACTGCCAACTACACTACTGCTATTCTTGATCGTTGGACAGGTGAGGGCACCAGCAACAAGTTGCCTCGTGTTACCAACACCAACATCAACTATCAGTTCTCTGATCTTTTTATACAGGATGGCGACTTCCTGCGCATTAGTGACATCACGCTGGGCTATGACTTCTCGAAACTGCTTCGTCAGAAGTGGCTCTCGCAGGCTCGTCTCTATTTCCAGATTCAGAATCTCTATACCTTTACTAAGTATGACGGCATGGATCCTGAAATCGGTTATGGTAATGCAGGTTGGGTTTCAGGTATCGACTACGGATATTATCCGCGTCCTCGTACCTTCCTGTTCGGTGTAAATCTGAAGTTCTAATATAATGATGATGAATATGAAAACAAAGATATTTTCTACTGCTCTGATGGGGCTACTTACACTGGGGATGACCTCGTGTGGAAATGATTTCCTGGAGGTTTCTTCCAAAACAGAGGGAACCACGGGCAACTTTTATAACAATGAGGCAGCCATCTCACGCGCACTCATAGGATGTTATGATGGTTGGCAGCGTACTGTTTCTAACGGTCCTACGTTTGCTTTCCATTATCTTTCTGAACTCTTGTCTGACGAGTGCTTCGGCGGTACGGGTGCCAACGATGCCCGTAACTCTGCCGTGGTAGATCGTTTCGATATGGGTGAGGATAATTCTCAGGTAGACTTGCACAACACTTTGTGGGAGAGCTACTATGCTGCAATCTATCGTTGCAATGAACTTATCCAGCACGAGGATGGGATTACTTGGAGTAGCGAGGCCAATCATGGAAAGTATATTGGTGAAGCTCGTGCCATGCGTGGCATTCTCTACTTTGATCTGGTACGTATCTTCGAGAATATTCCTCTGCTTACTGTACCTTCTACAGACAATATCCCTCAGGCACCTGTTGACGATGTTTATGCCCAGATTTTTGCTGATTTGAAGTATGCAGCAGAGAATATTCCTGCTGATGCTTATCCCAAAGCATCTTCTTCGACCAATGACGGACGCATCACATGTTATGCTGCTAAGGCAATGATTGCTCGCGCGTACCTATTTTATACTGGTGTCTATGGCAAGGAACCCGAAGGTGTAACCAAGGCAGAGGTGCTGAAAGGTCTGGAGGATATCATCAGCAGTGGTGAGTATTCGCTCGTACCCCTCTACAAGAACCTTTGGTATTGTGCCAGCACCAAATGGGAAGGCAGCGATCAGGCTGGTTGGACAGAGAAAACTACCTATGCTGGTGAGGATAATGTAGAGAATATCCTGACCATGAAGTTCAACTATACTTCAGACTACAACGGAAATGCCGGTGGTAACAATGCTATCCAGATGTTTTCTATTCGTGGAGGTACGTTCAAGGCTCCTTATGGACAAGGCTGGGGCGGTGCCACTGTATCAGCTAATTTCGTGGCATCGTATCCTTCACTCGATCAGCGTCGTGAGGCTTCTGTCATCGACCTCGAGGCAGAAGGCATTGCTTCTACAGAGGCCTATCAGAAGGCTATTCTTGACCAACGCGAGTACACGGGCTATTTCAACAAGAAGTACACAGCTCGCTCTGGCTACCATCAGAACGAGGGCGGTTCTTGGTCACTGACACACTATTGGGACGGCGTCATGGCTGGTGACTTCCAGATTTCTCAGCCTATAGGATATACGCTTATACGCTATGCCGATGTGTTGCTGATGGCTGCCGAGCTGGGTTCTCCCAACGCCCAGAACTATTTGAGCATGGTTCACAGCCGTGCCTATGCTACTCAGAACGAAGACGGCACTATCAATACACCGAAGATTACCGTGGCTGTTACCAAGGATAACATCATGGAGGAGCGCCGTCTCGAGTTTGCCTTCGAGGGCATCCGCTATTGGGATTTGCTTCGTCAGGGCGTGAATGTTGCAGCTCAGGCTATTGTAGCTTCTGGTGAGAAGGTGTTAAACGGTGGGCAGGAAGGCATAGTCAGTTTCAAAGCTGAAAATATTACCTCGAAGCGTGGCTTCCAGCAGATTCCACTGACTCAGATTCAGCGTTCTAACGGTGTCCTGAAGCAGAATGCAGGATGGTAACCTTTAAAACTTAAAAGGTAAACAAGTAAAAAAGTATACGATTATGAATATCAAGAAATCATTATATTGGTCCGTTGCAGGCGCATTCTTATTGGCTGCATGTACTCCGGACGATCATAGCTTGAGCATGCCCGACCTGCAGCCGGCAGATTTGGTACAGGGTAAGGCCTATACGGTCGATGTGGACGCTCAGAATACGATTACCCTGAAGAGCCTGCTTGACAAGAGCTATAACTGCTATTGGATACACCCCAATGGTCGTGCCCAAGGTAACGTTGCCACACTGGCACTCCCCTTTGCCGGTACCTATGAGGTAACTTTTGGTGTGGACACCCGTGGTGGCGTTGTGTATGGTGCACCCTACCAGTTTCAAATCAATACGAATAATATGTCATTGCTGGAAGACCCTCTCTATACCTATCTGACAGGTGGTGTGGGACAATCCAAAAAGTGGGTTCCAGTAGACAAGGACTATGGTGTAGGCAGTTGCACTGGTCCAGTGATGTATTGTAATCCCGATGATGTGCTGAATGATGGTTCTGCATCTACAGATATCGGTATAAACCATATGAATCCCAATTGGGATCCAGGCTTCCAGTCTTGGCTTATCCCTCAGGATTCTCCTTACATGAAGAGTTCGATGACCTTCACGCTCGATGACAAGAATGGTTGTACCGTTTCTGTCTATCGTGCTGAGGAGGATAAAACCTACAATGGCAAGTGGAATTTGCTCGTAGAGGACAAAAATCATCCTACACTTTCATTTACTGATGCCTTTGCCCTTCACAATGTAGGCTTTGACGAAGTTTGTGCCAACTATACGACGAATATTGTCATTACCCAACTGACTCCTTACTTGCTCCAGTTGGCTACCATGCGTACCAATAGCGAGGGCCCCTGGTGGATTATCTGGAACTATATTGCTGAGGATGTTCAGAACGGCACTGTTGAAATCCCTTCTGATGAGGTTGAACTCTTGAATCCAGCAACTCCTTCTCTGCCTGAAATAGAAGGCCTTGAGAAGAAACTCTTCACAACCGATATCAATGGTGTTGAGTTCGAGGGCGCCGAGATGACCTATCAGGTCAGCACCGATGCGGCTTATGACTGGATGTGGTGGAATGGTGCTTCCTCTGCTTGGGAAAGTGTAACCAAGGGTAACTATGGTACTAACTGGGCGCCGAAGTGGGACGAGGATGCTGTTGCCGAGAACGAGTTGACCCTTACCAAGAAGGGTGCTTGGAGCTATGGCGACAAGAGTGGTTCGTACACCATTGATGGCAGCAAGATTGTTTTCGATCAGGAGGTAAGCTTCTTCACCGTAGTAGGTAACGAACGCACCATTGAGGTTAAGGGCAAAGAATGGCAGGTATTCAAGTGTGATCCAGGTTCGGAACTCGTGATGGGCGTACCTGCAGAAAAGGATGCCAATGGTGCAGTGAATACTTATCTTGTAGCCGGATTTACCTATAAGGAAGTTGGCGGTGGTCAGACAGGTCCGACAGTCGTTCCTTTCATTGCAGAGAATGTGAATAACTATTTTGAGGCAGACAAGTACTTCCGCTGCCAGCTTTACAACCCATGGGGTGGCGGCGGTGATGCTGTCGATCCAGCAAACATCAAACTGAAGAAGAATCAGAAGATTAGCGTGACAGTTCGTCTGTCGGGCTTCACCTTCTCGCAGCCTGCCAAGATGGTGCTCTGCTGTAACCGCGGTGAAGAACAGTCTTGGGAAACTGACTGCTTTAACTACTCTCGTGCTATTACGGTTAATGGCGATGGCACCTATACCGTCTCTTGGACTAACGACACGGGTTCTACCGTGAAGTGGGACGATGGTACTTCTGCCCTGACCATTACGATGCAGTATCTTGACTATGCGGCACTGGCCGATACATCCGATGAGGGTTTGAAGGCTGCTTGTGCGGTTGAAAGCATCACGATAGAGTAAAGGTTATCTAGTTAAAAAGTAAAAAGGTAAAAGTTATGAAACTAACAAAAATATATTCCGGAATCATGGCGCTCCTCTTTGGAGCTGCCATGCTGACCGCGTGCAGCGACACCGATGACTACTATGCCAATAATGGTACGCTGCTTACCGACGGTGCTGTCGTGACGGGTTCTTCGGATGTTACAGCCACCACGGCAACCTTCCATGGTACGGTGACTGGTCTGGAGAATATGAATACAGCTTCTTACTCGACGGGCTTCAAGTACGGCTTTGCCCAGAACGCGCTGACCGAGACGGCTACGGCTGCCTCTGCCTCCGAGTTCTCGGCAACACTCTCTGGCTTGGTCAACAATACGACCATCTATTACCAAGCTTTTGTTACCTTGCAAGGCAAACTGACCTATACGGGTGAGGTGAAGTCGCTAATAACCACTGATGCAACTGCCGTGACAGGTGCTGCTACAGGAATCGATTATGCAGAGGCTACCCTTGCCGGTTCTATCAGCAAGTATCCTGCTGATGCCGTTGCCGGTATTGTTATCTCTACGTCCAATGATGAAGAGGATGTACGTGCCGGGCTTCGCCTAACCATTGACGGCTTGGCTGAAAACTACGAGTACACTCAGGAGGGCCTTTTGCCTGGTACTACCTACTATTATGCTGCATTCCTTGACTTGGGTGCAGGTGTTGTCTATGGTGAGGTGAAGTCGTTCCGGACTGATGCTCATGACGTTAATGTGGACGATGAGTTTGTAGACTTGGGTTTGTCAGTCAAATGGGCTAAACACAATATTGGTGCCAAGGATGAAACCGATCTTGGCGGATACTTCGCTTTCGGTGACCTGTCGGGCACTAACCCCAGCATCGATCCTGCCGACTATGCTTCAGCGGATGTCTATAAGACAACTCAAGACTTGGCATACCAGGCTCTAGGCGGCAAGGGTACATTGCCTACTGCCGCTGAATTTGAGGAACTTTTCAGTATGTGTGATGTTGTGTATAACGAAAGAGATGGTATTCCAGGTTATCTTGTAATGGCCAAGAATGGCAATTCTATCTTCCTGCCAGCAGCAGGTAAGCGTGTGGGTCATGATATTCAAGATGCCGGCTCAATGGGTTACTACCTCACAGGTTCTGTAAACGCAACCAATCCGAAGTTTGCTGTCGATTACGAGTTCTCTGCTCAAAGCGGGGCGCGTGCTACACGTGCAACTTATGAGGCTTTGTCTGTACGTCCTGTATCTACAGCCCGCAATGTCAAGTTTGACAAGTCGCTACTCTACCAGAAATGGTATCTTGACAATGGTCAGGATGGCAAACAACATGTCTGGGAAGGTCCGTTCACTCAGTGGGGTAAGACTGATAACTGGGGAACAGTGACCAATAACGAGCCCAATCCTTACCAGTCTATTCACTGGGAGATGGGTACTGGAAACGGCTGGATTGGCTATACCTATGGTGTTGATTACGGCTACATGGAGTTCAAGGAAGACGGTACCGTATTCATTCATCGTTTGACCGATGACAATAAAGCAACGGATGAGACTGGTACCTTTACTATTAACGAGAGGGACAAGACCATTACAATTGACATCAATGTGCTCTGTGCTAATACATGGGTGGCAGTGAAGAGTGGAACGCTCAACATCCTGAGCCTTACTGAGGACGCTATGCAGATTGGTATCTTGAATAACGATGACTATCAGTACTCTTTGAACTACTATAGCCAAAAGAAAGCTGATAAAGATGCCGCTATCAAGGTGAATTTGATTTGTGTCGGCAATGACTGGGGCGGTTCATGGGGCTCTGAAATGGATGCCATCGCACCTGAGAAACTTGATGGCCAGCATACCTTTACCTATAATGGTGCTTGCAACGGCTTGAAAGTGAACACTATCGATTTCGTTGGTCTGAGAACTCGCTTCCCCAATGCGTTTGTTAGAATTGATGAAATCAAACTCGATGGAACTTCTATCAAGTTCAATGCCAACAACTTCTGCTATGGTGACATTGAAGACAATGGTAACTTCCGCATCGAGATTGCCAACGTCTGGGGAAAGACAGCAAAGAACGAAAAGATTATCGCATCTCCGTTCAGCAATCTGACCGACACAGACAACGATCCGGCGTTTACCTTTGCTAACTCGCTGGAGGTCACCTACACCATCTTCACTGAAGGTCCGGAGAAGACCTATAAGCCCAACCTGATAACCATCAATCCTGACTGGGGTGGTCCTTGGGACTATAATGATGGCGCTGCCTTTGATGTTACGCTCAATAAGGAAACAGCTAAGTACGAGTTGTCAAAGAACAACTTCACTATCACCTACAACAGCGACATTCATGCAGCTGGTTCTATCATGACCTTCATTGAGATTGCTGACATCTATGGCTACTTCCCCACCATGCACAGCACACTCAACTCGCTAAAATTGGATGGTAATAGTGTTAGTTTCGATGCTTCTAAGGTGGTCGACACCAGCGAGGGTGCCAAGTATCGTCTCGAACTTTGGAACTGCTATGGTGCTACGGGCTCTTCGGAATGTGCATTTGGTACAAGAGACGGCGACGTCATCCATGAACTTGGCTTTAGCAGTTCTATGCAGCTTGACTTCACCATCAATAGTCTGTTTGCCGTACCTCAATTTTAAATGATTAAGAAGAATATGAAAGAACTTAAAAAAATACTTATGCTGATGGTGGTCTTGTTGGCCACCACAGCATTCGCCGCTTGCGGCGATGATGATAATGGTGCCGGTGGTGGTACGCCTGTTTCGAAACTGACGGTACGTCCTGTAGAACTGTCGTTTACTGCCGATGGTGGTGAGCAGACCATCAAGGCTCAGGCTCCTGTTCAGGCTACTGCAACTTGCAGTGCCGATTGGTGTCAGGTCACAGTAGGTTCTCTTGCCGGTGACTTGAAGATTTCTCCCGTGACGGTAACTGTTGTTCCCAATACGACTACTTACCAGCGTACGGCTATTATTACCATTTCTGCTGGTTCTGAATCGGCTACTGTTAAGGTGACACAGGAGGAAGGCACCGCAGTTACTCCTTCAGGCTCTATCAGCAAGGATGCTAAGGCCATAGCCAAGGAAATGTATCCAGGTTGGAACCTCGGCAATACGCTTGAGGCTTCTGGTAACGGGCTCTCTGCTGAGACTGCTTGGCAGCCTACCCAGACTACGCAAGCTGTTCTTGACGCTGTCAAGGCTGCTGGTTTCAAGTCTGTTCGTATTCCTTGCTCATGGGATATTCACTCAGTCAACGGAACCATTGATGCTGCTTGGATGGCTCGTGTCAAGCAGGTCGTTGATTATTGTGTAGCTGATGGACTCTACGTTGTGTTGAACGACCACTGGGATGGCGGTTGGATTGAGGAACTGGGCTTCAGCAAGTCAAACTCTTCCTATCAGGCTGTCGACGAAGAGCATATAGCGGCAAAGGCTGCCCGTCTGAAGGACCTGTGGACACAGATTGCCACAGCATTCAAGGACTACGACGAGCATCTGCTTTTTGCAGGACTCAACGAGCCTTTCCAGAACTACAATCTCTTCAATGGTCGTCATGAGGAACTGACTCCGATTTTGATTCGCTATAACCAGGCCTTCGTCGAGGCTGTACGTGCCACGGGTGGCAACAATTCCCAGCGTACCTTGGTCGTACAGGGCCCCAGCACCGACATCACTTCCACTTGCAACTACATGGATCTGGGTATGATGCCAGAGCCTGCAGGACGCTTGATGCTCGAGGTTCACTACTACAATCCCGGTCAGTTCTGTGGAACTTTCGACGCTTCTGGTAACAATGCATTTTACTACTGGGGAACTGGTAACCATTCTACCGATCATAACGCTACCTATGGCGAAGAGAATGACATGAATAACCTGTTTAGGATGCTGCGCGACAAGTTTACCTCGATGGGTTATCCCGTAATCATCGGTGAATATGCAGCCCTGCAGCGCACTATCTCGGGTGATCAGGACAAGCACAACGCTTCCGTCAAGGCTTACTACCAGTGTGTCAATCAGTATGCCACCAATAATGGAGTTGTAGCATTTGCCTGGGATACCAATGACGTAGCAAACTTGCTGAATGAGGGTGGCTCTTCTACCATCATCGATCGCTCTAAAGGCACTATTGTAGGTACCAACGCTATGGAAGGTGTCAAGGCTGGCATTGCTGCCGGTCAGTGGCCCAACTAATAGGAACTTGCTTTTATAAAAAAGTATCTGGAACTTGTCAGGCACTTATGCCGACAAGTTCCAGTTTTTTTGGATATGTGAGTTAACTCATCCCTCAAGAATGGCTTAGAGGAACCCTTGGTGCTTCAAGGCTTCGAGCAATCCCTTGGACATGGCTTCGTTGTCCTGGCGAGTGTAGCGAATGTCGGTAAAGATCTGGGCCAGTGTCTCCTT
>Ga0256407_10006903_pt1 | contig 17331 bp, 17 predicted proteins | sample RumenRJG_04DNA_FD_193489 | JGI IMG/M metagenome (GOLD analysis project Ga0256407, IMG submission 193489) | Bovine rumen microbial communities from Lethbridge, Alberta, Canada - RJG_04 | ecosystem: Host-associated > Mammals > Digestive system > Stomach > Rumen | place: Canada: Alberta...
AGCGACCGACATATCAGGTGCATGATACTTAAAAAGCTTTTCGACCTCCGGCACCACATTGGACAAAGTCCCGCCTTTGACCGGCTCCATGACGATCACGGGCTTACCATGTTTTTCGCACACTTCATAACATTTTCTCGACTGGATCACCTCGCTTTCCCAGTCAAGATAATTCAGCTGGAGCTGGACGAATTCAACTTCCGGATGCTCCGTAAGTATCCTGTCCAGCAGATCTGCTCTGTCATGATACGAAAAGCCCATGTGTCTGACATATCCGGCTTTCTTCTTATCCGCCAGCCATTCAAAACATCCGAACTTCTGATACTTCTTATAATGATCTTCACCGAGATCATGAAGAAGGTAGTAGTCAAAATAATCTACCCTTGTTTTCTTAAGCTGGGTATTAAACACCTTCTCCCGTTCTTCATCGTTATTAAAGAATCCACAGTGAAGCTTGGTCGCCAATGTAAACGCATTCCTTTTATGCCTGCTTACAAGCGCTTCACCGGCAGCATCCTCACTCTTGAATCCACAATACATCCAGGCCGTATCAAAGTAAGTAAATCCTTCAGATATAAAATAATCCACCATCTTCCTGGTAAGCTCGATATCTATATTCCCATACTTTCCGAATGTTTCCAGTTCGGGAAGCCGCATCATTCCGAAACCAAGTTTCCTGGTATTTTCTCCAAAAGCATTCTCCATGCTGCCCCTCCATTACTTTTTATACGGCGTGAGTGCCGCTTTTACTATGGTTTCACAAAAAGAATCTATTTGTTCCGATCCGACCATAATTCCATCTGTCATACACCAGGCAGCCATCCATGTCCAGAGAAAGCTTGATGTGAGAGTGAGGTATTCACTTACTCAAGAGGCACACAGTCTCAACCCTGTCTTCAGAAGTTTGTCCCTCTAAGGCAAGCTGATTCAGCTTCTCACCATTAATGTTCAAAGGGAACCGGAAGGTAACGCTTTTAATAATCGAGCCGTCCTCCTGCTCCTCCGGGAATATCTCTATCTTTTCCATGAGCTTGAGCGCCAGTTCCTTCTTTTCAACTTCAGTCAGGTGCTTATACACAGTTCCAAACTGTTGAATGAACTTGAAAATACCGTCTCTTGTTATCTGTTGGTTTTTGATGTTGGAAATGAGAAGTTCGGCCTCCTCACGACTTTTCTCCAGGAGCAGCACTTCATTCTGAATTCTTGTGTAGTCTTCGTTCAGTGTATCATAAAGCGCATCCGCATTGCTCACATCCCAATCAAAATTGTCGATTGCCAGGGATTTCCTCTTTAAAGTCTTCGTCTTGTTCCTGATCTGCTTCGTTAGCTCCTCAACCTGTGCTTCAGCCTCACTTGTGTCGACCGCCTGTCCCAACCGGCTTTTTAGATCATCTCGAAACTGCTGATTACTGACAGTCTGCACAATGACGTTGGCCATCAGCGCATCAATCTTATCCTGCCGCCATCCTTTTGAATAAGAGCATCGAAAACCTCCAGATCGTCTGCGATGACTGGAACAAGCGTAATAATACGAACCTCCGCCGTGCTTACCGTCCAGTTTGATTTTCCCCAGGCCTCCGACTCCATGCATTCTGGAACCGCAGATAGGACAAACGAGAATCCCGGAAAACACTGCTGCGTGGTTTGGGTCAAATACCTTGGGCTGAAATGTAGTATTTCTCTTCCGAACCTTCTGGGCCTCCTCAAACAGTTCTTTGGATATGATGGGTTCGTGCAACCCTTCTGCCCTGTACCACTCTGAGGGGTTTCTCAGTCTCGCAGTCATCCGTCCGGTTTTCGGATTCTTTATGACCTTCCGTTTCCCATATACCATCTCACCGCAATAGACTTCGTTCCTGATTACTTTGCCGACAAAGGACTCATCAATATAGATTGTCTTCCCATTGCCTCTGACGGCTTTGTTATATCCATGAGAAACGAGGTACTCAGCGACTCTTCCGTCTCCCCGTTCATGGTTCACATAGCGGTCGAAAATAAGTCTGATCAGAGGAGCCTCGTCCTCGTTGATCTCCAAAATGCCCTTTTCACTCTTATTAGCAGCAGGCCGGATCCTGTACCCATAGGGAGCCTGACCACCGTTATAACGCCCTTGCCTGGCCTTTTCGACCCTTCCGGCAAAAGTCTGGGCAAGGATATTTTCTCTCTCCATCTCAGCCAGTCCTGACATGATAAGGATAAAGAAATTCCCATATGCAGAGGAGGAATCCACTGCGCCGTCATCCGTGAGAATGTTGACCCCGTGCTCCTGCATCTTGCGGAGGCTCTCAAGCGTATCGACCGCATTCCTTCCGAGACGTGAGAGCTTAAAGGACAGAACATATTTTACACCATCCTTCTCGCTCTGAATGTCCTTCATCATCTGAGTGAACGCAGGCCGATTCTGTATGTCCGCCCCTGAAAAGCCGGCATCCACATACTCCTCAACGATCTCGAAATCCTTCAGATCCGCGAGCTTCTGAACATTCTTCCTCTGTGCATCGATCGAGTAGCCATCCACCTGCTTCTCTGTGGAAACTCTGAGGTACGTATAGCATTTTGTCTTTTTATTCATGGCGCTTTCTCCTTGTGTGCTGATTGTCCCGCACTTATTATGTCGTGCCGACAAACAACTATCAGCGGGGGAGTGCGTGTGTTTTGCAGGAAAAGATATCCAGACATTCCGCTTAACTGCTTGTCTCTCCTGTATGCAGGTCCTCTTCGTCAAAGAGATAAGAATACTTCCTGTAGAGATCTGCCATATAATCAAGGAACTCATCAAAGGCTTTCTGCTGCTCCGCCGTCATCTGGTCCTCCTGCTCCGTCTGATACTCAGCTGTCAGTGTTTTCTTCTCTTTTGTCATAAATATCACCTCCTATCAGGTAGCCTTGGCAGGAGGTGAAAAATGACGGTTTCGGAAAAATAATTATGAATACTTCACTCTACATCCTCTTTCGGCAGTTTCAGGGCACTATATCCTGTTAATACCTCGTTTGAATTGTGAATTTTACGCACGACACTGGCCGCCGTTCCCAGAAGAAGCGGTTCCTGGAGATTTGACCCCGCCCTCCCTTTCTAAAAAGTTTTGGGCAGCCAGGGAAAAGGAGGACACCTGACTGCCCTATAAGCTGACGTGGGAAGGAGGAAAACCCACGGGCTTAACAGTTATTCGGAGGCGATATTAAGAGCTTTCACAGCCTCCCTGCGTACCAGTCTCCCATCGATAAGTTCGAACGCCATATATCCGATCTGCCCATTGAGAACGAACAGTTCCCTGAGCATCCTTACTGTCACCGGGCTGCGTTTGACGATCCAGTAATAACTGAGATCCCCAAACAGGATCGGCCTGGCTCCGGCTTCTGCGTCCGGCATGTATTCCGTGATCATGACAGGTTTCCCCATGACCGTGTCATCGCTGCCACGCCAGAGATAGTTGCCGGCATCATCCTTCAGCTTTTTCAGGGTCTGTGCAGTCTCATCGTTCATGAGCCAGACACCGTTCCTGCGGTACTCCGGCTTAACGGAGTAGTAAAGGTCGATCACTGCATCATAAGAGAGCTGATTTGCAGAAGCACCGTTCTCTGCACCTTCTGTGGCATGGAGTAGGCCTACAGGTTCATCCACGCCGCTGCCGGAGATAAAGTAACGGTCCTCCGCTTTGGCAAAAGCAGATGCAAGACGCCTGACCAGATACCCTTCAAGGTCGAAAGCGGCATCGGCCACAAAACTGCCGGGAAGGCGGAGCAGGGCAGCAAGCTTATACCGGCCAATAGGAATCTGGGTGAAATCGTTGGAGGCATCCTGTATATCGATCGCACCGTTTTCTGGAACGCACTCTGCCAGATCGTCCGACATCGCCGCCAGGATGTGGGAAGAACCGCTGTACTGTGAGAACACAGTGGAGAACTGCCGCAGGATGCTCTTTTCCGTGATGGCGTTTTCATATTTATCGTCCAGGCTTTTAGGCATTGCAAAAGCGGCTGTTTCGGCCATGAGGCCTTCCGCCATATTCTGTTCGGCGATTCTGTCACCGCGCATTAAGTTCATGAAGTTTCGTTCATATCCGGCGAGGGTACAGGCTGCCGTCAGTTTTCTGTAATCCATAATGAAACCTCCTTATCGTTTATCACATACAGGGCAGGTATACAGCCCAAGCTCATGTGAGTTAAGGCATCGACCGATCAGCCTGAGCTGCGCTCCGCATTTGGGGCAGCCGATATCATAGTCCAGTGCCATCTCTACCGTATGGGGTTCTTTTGCATGGAGCCTGTAAACATTTCCGTATTTACCATTCTCCTTTTTGACAACACTGCTCCGCAGGAACAGATCCAGACGCTCGTCTGCGTATTCGTCCGTAAAAGAAGTATCGTTTGCGTGGAACCATCTCCCTTTTTTGTTAAGTTTATGCAGTTTGTAATTCGACATAGTCATACCTTCCTTTCTTTGATGCATGCCCTGCACATATACATGGGCAGCTGTCTGTTTCCCTTACCGGAGGAGATCCTGTCCATCACAGCGCCGCAGCGGGGGCAGTGGACGCGGAATCCCTCCCATCCGATGGCTGCTTTTTTGCTGCCGCGGCGCAGCTGATAGAACCGGGGAATCATTTCCTCCAGGTAGTAACTGTGGTTGTCCCTGGCTGCGGCCTCATCCTCTGTCATGAACAGGGGCCGCTTGTCTGTTCCCTCCGTATCCCCGTCCACAAGAGGATGGTACCTGGTCTTCATCATGATCAGTTCCTCCTCTCCGAAGCCTCCCGGTCCTGGCTTCTTTTCACGATCTCCATACCTCTGCTGTTGCAGAATCCGACTGCTTCTTCGAAGGTGCGGAAGAAGATCGTCGAGAATCCGTAGGCGACCTTCCACATCAGGGGTGCAGTCTTTTTGCTGCGTGAGATGATGACCGGCATTCCATCCCTCGACTTCCGGAGCTGAATGCCGTCATAGTTACTGTCGCTGTAATCCGAGGCCTTCATGAGGCAGAGGACATCTCCGTCCTCACTATAAAAGCCCATGGGTATCAGGTTCATATGACCCTCCTTTCCTGTAATGGATTTACACAGTCGTTTCTATTTGTGTCCTTTCTGTCCAACTCTGCCCTTTCTGCTCGAATACCTGAAAACCCAGTAAATACGGGCAAATATCGATTTCTGTCCTTTTTGTCCTTTTGTCCCAAGGCAGGAGAAGATAATCACAGAAATATATATATATTTCTTTTAAAAGGCTGAAGTTATATGGATAAGGACAAACAGGACACAATTCCTTCCCCTCCTCTCTGTGGTATTCATCTACCTGCCACACATGTTTCCCGCATCGCAGATTCCCTCAAAACTCCTAGGGACACAAAGGACAAAAAGGACACTATTTATTTTTCCTTGTAGTTACTGGCTTTCCACCGACTGGCCTCATGGGACACAAATTGGACAAGAACAGGGACAGAATTCATTTCTCACCGGTCTGGCATGTATTCACCGTATAGACCGCTGTCGGATTCCTTCCGCGCCTCGGCTGACGGTCCGGCTTTTTCTCCGTAAGATATCCGTACTCAGCAAGCTGATCCAGAACAGCCTGGACGACTTCCTTCGTCCGCAGCGTCCTGCACAGCCGCATGACGTCCCTCCGGCTGACTTCCGTAAGCCCTGCCTTCTGGATAGCTGCAAGGACATATTTGCAGTTCTGTATTCCTTCGTTTGCTCCCAACAGCGAGAATGCCGCTTTTGCATGTTCGATGAAATACCTTGCGATCCGTATCGCGTCTGCCATGGTTCTGCCGCTGATGCAGCTGTTCCAGGCGTCCAGGAAATCCCTGGTCACAAAGACCTCTGACCTGCATAGGAGTGCCGCGATCCTCACGGTGTTTCCCACGAGCTTTCCGGCCCAGTCAGAGATGGCCGCGTATTCTGTCTTCAGCTTCGGCTCCAGTTCCTCCGAGAAGGCTTCGAGCATCTGATCCGCTTCCGGAGACAGTGTAATGACCTCCGGTTGGTATTTCGGCTCATCCGCCAGTACGTTCCTGATGCACCGCTCATATCTCCGCCAGGCATCCTGCGGGATGGGTTCCGACCGGTACTTCCTCTTTCCGACATTTGACTCCGGGATGCAGTAAAGGAACCTGGCCGTCAGACCGCGTCCCCGGAAGTTCCCGTTCTCCATCACACCGGCGAGGACGCTCGGCTGCGCCATCAGCATGACGGTGAGGACCGGATCGTAAATGACTTTGCTTTCACGCCCGATCCTGTCCACGCGGATGGGATCTCCGGAATAGCCTTTCAGGAACACGTCGATATTTACGTATCTGGTGTACATCCCTTTCAGGAGATCGAAGATCCCACCCTCCGGGGAGAAGATGGCAGCCCTCCCGCCGTTCTCGGCGATCATGCTGACAAGCTTCTCTGTGGTCACGTCATCCCCGTAATAGCGCAGGGGCTTCCAGTTACGGAGGGCTGACAGCTCATCAGACGCCGCCCTGACGTCATCCATGGATGCCTTTCCCTTTGCGGCCTGGTCCTCCAGGGCTCTGAGCTTCCGTTCGAGGATGCTGCGCTGCGACCGGCTGAATTCTATGTCCGCTGCATGCTGCCTGTTCCATTCCTTCTCGTAGTCGTTCATGGGCTTTCCCATGGCAGCACAGACAGCAGACTTGCGTTCAGAGGGCGGCATGAACACGGCGATGAAGGTATTCACCGGCTCCGTCCAGTCAGGCTTCGGCCTTACCGCGTATTTCCCCTGCATGCCGATCGAGAGGACAGCCAGGGCCGCGCATGCCGCAACGTCCACTGGCGTCTGGGTGCTCTCCGCGACAGCGAGCACATAGGCCCGTATATCCTCCGGCAGGGCATCCACAGGGAAGGCCGGAACAGTCATGCCGTCAAGCGGTATCGGGTCTCCCGGGGAATCCCTGGCATCTCCCAGGGTTTCGAAGTCCTCGGCTGCTGTCGTACCTTCCAGTGGCCTGTAGAACTCCGCAGTGCCGTTTATGGCTTTCCTTATAGTCGATTCCCGGTAGTCCGCACGTTCCCACTTAGGCCGGTACAGGCCGCTCCCTCGGAAGATTCTGTCCATCTGGGACTCATCTCCGCCGCACCAGAAAGACAGTATCGTCATGAATGCCAGATCCGCTTCACTTTGTGACGGATAGCTGCTGACGTCCCCGTTATAGAGGGCGGTAAACTTCCCGCCGTTTACAGCTGCTCCGGCCCTGGTGATCACTTCCTCATCTGCCAGGAAACTGCCATTTACGCCTGCACGGTCCTCCTGCTGTCGCACAGCAGATCTACGCATGTAATCCTCCAGTATCTCCGGCAGTACGTCCGATATGTCCCTTATCGGGCAGTCCCTGATCGCGTTGCCGGTCACGGTGACGAACTGTCCCTTTCCGCCGGATACGTAGACTTCGAGGCCAAGTTTATGGTTGTTGACGTAATACCGGTCTCTGTCATAGGAGAAGCCTTCAGCCTTCCCGATGATGCGGATGCCTTCCCCGGATGGGCTGATCTCCGTATAGCTCCGGGTCTTTTCCACGATCGCCGCTGCCAGATCCGACAGATGACCATCCACGACACTGTGATCGATGTCGATGGCTGCCAGTCCATCTCTGACGGCAATCCCGATCCCATCGAGATCCCTGGCTTTCAAGATCTCCTCAAAGCCGCAGAAGTCCAAAGGGTCGCTGATGACAGCATTCCGCCCGGTAACGGTCTTCGGGACTTTTGTCCTTCTGCCGTCACGCGTCTGATACTTCCATCCACAGAAGAGGGCATGATCCTTCAGCTCCTGCGGCAGTTTCTCGTACATTGGCTTTTTCTCCTTTCTAACAGATTTGAGAGATGTCCCTCACTATACGCAGAAAAACAGGCCGTTTTGTACAGGGCGTTTTCAGAAATTCTTCCGATATTTCTCAAGCTTCTTTCTGGCTGCCATAAGGGATTCCGCAACAGCGTTCACAGAGGTCCCTTCCGCCGCAGCGATCTCACGGAGGGTCATCCCTTCCGCTTTCAGGACCAGTCTCCGCAGCTGAGATTCCGTGAGGAATGACAGACAATCGTACAGCTCTCTGTTCTCATCATTACGGAGTACGATATCCTCCGTTGTGTCGGGATCCGCGTACTCCATACCCTCATACTCCAGTGCATTGATGTGGTAGGGGACGTGATATCTTTCTCTCTGTTCCGCATTTCGCATCTCCGTGTCGGAGTCCAGGATGAACTGCGCGACCTCCGGCGTTACCTCCACCATGACGGAGTGTTTTCTGTCGATCTTGTACTCGATAAACATGTGTGCTCCTTTCCGCCGGATGACGGATAAGAGCCGGAACACACATGGACAAGAAGGCCTGATCACAAAAAAGGCGCAGTTATCCAAGGGTACGGATATTCCTGCTCCGCTGATGCAGAGAAAGCGATATCTGTATCCCGGCCCTTATACGTAATCAGGCTTTGAGATATAAAATTGGTAGTCTGAGGAAATCCCTCTGATAGGTAGCCCTGGGGAGGCCAAAAACTTGACGGTTTTAGAAAATATTTATAATTTTTTTTCTTCTGACCGGTGATGGGCTCATCAGCAACGATCCTGGCTGCCTGCCTGCGGACGGTTTACAGCTCGGAAGGAAAGGGATGAAGGCTTAATGCGGTCATCCCTTTTTAGAAAACTGACTGCTCCCATGCGCTGTTATTCGAGGTGCTCCCTCTATCAGGTAGCCTTGAGAACAGGGAAAATCTGCCGTTTTTGCAATAAAAAAAGGCGCCTCCGAAGAGGTGCCCTTGGGTGATTAATAGATATGGTGAATGTAATTGATTGTGGATTGTGGAGCAATCAGTAGTCACTGATTCTTTGATTTTCTCAAGACGGATTCCGCAAAGAACCGCTACTTTGTCCGTCTCCGGGATGATTATCCGTACGAGGGAGGAAACATCGTTATCGAGTCTTCAAGAGCGGATTTCCTCCGGTGGAGAAAAGAATACGACCGGCAGCGTTATCTCAAAAAAGCCCGGCGAAAAGAAGAAACAATCTCTCTGAACGCCATGACGGAGAAGGATTTTGACAGGGAAAGCGCTCTGCGGAGCATGCACGGTCTTCCAGAGGAGGAAGTGATCCGCGCGGAGACGCTCCGGGAGATCCTGGAAGCAGTTTCAAAACTCTCGAGAAGGGATCAGGCAGTATTTGAAGAGCTGTTTGACGAGTACGGGGAATCAAAGACGAATCTCACCCAATTTGGCCGAAAATACGGCTTTTCAAGGCAGTACGCCGGACGGCTGCAGAAGGAACTGTTTGACCATCTGCGGGAAATGCTGGAAGCACAAGGCTCAGAAGTAATCCCGAAAGCGTAGAACGTCCTTTGTCTTTCAGCACGCCTCTCCATGCACAGACAAATCCGATTACCAGTAAAAGGGCAAAGGATATCATTTTAGGAAGAATAATCAAAAGGTAATTCACGCGCCCGTTTCTCCTTCCGGAAAGCCAATCAGACAAAAAGTGTGTCTCCTTCGCGCTGCACGAAAGAGACACACAGAATCATTTGCAAAGAAGCATAACCTTCACATCATCAATCTTTCTTGCCGACCAGCCCGAGCGTCGCAGAGAAAAAGCTGTACAGGGCAGCACCGGCAAGGGCACCTGCACCGAGGATGTTGAGGATCTGCTCATTTTCTTTGTTGATGCGGTTCGCGATAACACGAATAATAAGACCGATGATGATCGTGATACCGTTCAGGATATTGCCGACCAGAAGACCGGTGGCAAAAAGGATACCGAGCTGGTGACGTCCGCCGAAGAGCTGGATCAGCGCGCCGGGAATCGCCCAGATCAGAAGCCATTTTGCGATCTCAGGAGACGCGCCCGCTTCGATCGTCGTAACGAATGTCTGGGAAACAGCAACGAAAGTGCCCTGCCCGAAATACCGATTTGCGAAGATCGCAACAATTATAAAAGCAAGTCCGAAGCCCATGAGCTCAGCGTAATACTGCTGTTTCCGGCCTTCCTTTTCAAGTTCCGGATTCGCGCCGTTGCCGCGAAGGATATAACCGCACTTAAGGTCGTATGCCATATCGGAGAAGCACGGACCTGTTGCTGCCGTAAAGCCGACCAGAAGTCCAAGCGGCAGAGCCGGGAAGCCCATCAGCATACCGATGATCAGGAAGATCAGAGCAGTCGCAAATCCCGGGAACCATCCGGAATACATGGCGGATACGCCGACAATAAGTTCAGAAGCTTCCGCTGCGAGTGCCGCAAAGATCAGCCAGATAATGAACTGGAGGACATTCATCTGGGACATAATGCCGCCTACGATCGCAATCATCAGTGCGCAGATGAAATACGCGATATACCCGAAGCCAAGCGTTTTCTTCATCTGGCTGTCAGAGACATCGGTCTTCACCGTGTTTGCCTTTTTCTCTTTATTCTTCTTGAAGAGAGAAATGCCGCACTGGATAAGAGAAACGATACCGGCGCCGATCATAACACCGTGTGCACTGTACTGCAGGGACAGATGGTCTGCAAAAACATAGCCCTCGCCGAAAAGATTGCTAAGCAGCGTAAAGGTATGGCCAAAAAGTGTGAAGCCGAAGCCGTTGGTCTTGGCAATGCCGATCACGATAGAGCCGGCTGCCAGGGCGGCCATGGCACCAAAATCGCCGAACCACGAAACACCGAGGAGGTCCATCGGGATGCCTCCGATCTTACCGAATACGCCAAGCGCGATACCGACAAGAAGAAGAACGGCTTTTTTGCCTTTTTCAATAACAGCGAGGATCGCATCCGCTGCAGCTACACCGGGCGGCCAGGAGCCTTCAGCCGGGAACATCTCGGAACCGAAGCACTTATACATGATCGTGGAGTCGATTACCGTAGCCAGCGTCACACCGACCAGCATCGGGAACATGAGATCCGGTCTTCCCATGATGACCGGAATACCGATCGGCAGGATCATGCAGTTCGCAGCGGAGAATGTTGCCGCCGAAATGGATGTCTGCAGAAGATTCTGTCTGTGGACACTGCGGTATTTTTTGAAAATACCGATCGGGATCCGTGAGAAAAGGATCGCGAACAGTGCGCCGATGATCGACGTATTAGCGGTAACGCCTGTGCGTACGATCAGCTCCATACCGATGATCGCACCGCCGAGGCCCAGCGGAATGCAAAGCAGCAGGACAAGCGGGTCCCATGCTTTCGGGTGCTTTTCAGCAGCCATCTGCTGCTGACTGGAAAGATCATATTTTTCTTCCACGAAGATTCCCCCTCTCTATGTAGGAAAAAGATTAATGTATGGATTTATGCATATATATTTGTATAATAATACATGGACTTCGTCATATTGTCAAGAAAAGACATCATACCAGACATCTTATTTCCATTGATTTTCACCATTAAAACCTGTATCATGAAAGCTGCAGATGCCCAACGGACATCCATTGTATATATATGCTTTCTATTACACTTAAATTCACTCATTTTCATTCATTTAATGTAAAGGAGTCACTATGCTGATCAAACAGGTTATTGAGCTATTTGATGTTCTTGACACCAGTACAGTCGACGGTAAGGCTGTTAAGGATTACCTTCTTTCCGTCAATTCCGAAGCGGATGTGGAAGTTTATCCCATCACCGGGCCGAAGGGTGAAAGCACAGATATGGTCAAGGTGCGCATTCCCGGATCCAACGGAAAATGGAAAGGCGGCTCCGCCCCCACGACAGGTGTGCTCGGACGACTCGGCGGAATCGGTGCAAGACCGGAAATGATCGGTTTTGTCTCAGACGGCGACGGCGCCCTTGCAGCGCTTGCGGTAGCCGCAAAACTTCTGGACATGCAGACGAAGGGTGATTATCTTGACGGAGACGTTTTCATTTCGACGCAGATCTGCCCGCACGCTCCCACCGCTCCGCACAAACCGGTTCCTTTCATGGGCTCTCCAGTGGAAATGAGCCAGGTCAATAAAGAAGAAGTTATTCCGGAACTGGATGCGATCGTTGTCTGTGATACGACAAAAGGCAACCGGGTGATCAACACCAGAGGATTCGCTATCTCCAATACTGTAAAACAGGGCTGGATCCTTCCGGTCTCCGAGACGATCCTGGATGTCATGCAGCGGACTACCGGCCGTCTTCCGTATGTATTCCCGCTGAGCATGCAGGACATTACGCCTTACGGCAATGATGTTTATCACCTGAACAGCATCCTGCAGCCCTGCACTGCCACCAATGCTCCTGTCGTCGGAGTTGCCGTGACGACCGAAACTGCAGTTCCGGGCTGCGCTACTGGTGCCAGCCATTTTGCAGACGTAGAAGAAGCCGCCCGTTTCATGCTGGAAGTCGCGAAATCCTACGGACGCGGTGAAGTCAGTTTCTATGATGAAGCGGAATTTGCAAGACTGCAGAAGCTTTACGGCAGCATGAGCTGTCTGCAGACGCTCGGAAACGAATAAGATTTCTCACAAGAAAGGAGCGCAAAATGAAGATCGGCGCTATTACGATCGGCCAGGCGCCGCGTGTGGATGTCACCGCGGATATCATGGATATTTTCGGGGGTAATATCGAACTTTTCCAGCGCGGCGGTCTCGACGGGCTGACAAGAGAAGAGATCGAGACGTTCAAACCGGAAGAAGGCGATTATGTTCTGGTCTCGAGGCTTACAGACGGATCAAGCGTCACATTTGCCGAACGTTATATTCTCGGGAATCTGCAGAAGGGAATCGACGCTCTGGAAGCGGAAGGGGTACGCCTTATCATGGTCTTCTGCACAGGGGAATTTCCGGAAAGCCTGACCTCAAACGTCCCGATGGTCTTTCCGAACGATCTTCTGCATAAGATCGTTCCCATGCTTACGAAAACACGGCATATTATCGCCATGACACCCTCTCTGCTCCAGGTAGAACAGAACAATGCCAAATGGGAAGGCTTTGTGGAAAAATGCACCAGTGTCGCAGCTTCACCGTACGGCCCATGGGAAGACCTGGAACGCGCAGCGGAAGCGGCAAAAGATCTCGACGGAGACGTCATTGTGCTTGACTGCATCGGCTTCACTAAGAAAATGAAAGCGATGTTTGCCGAAAAAACAGGCAAGCTTGTTATCCTTCCGCGGACACTTCTTGCGAGAGTTATTTCAGAAGTGACAGATATCTGATAACCGACTGATCAATAAGAAAGGCAGAATGCTTTATGGAGCTAAAAGAAATCGCTAAAAATGTCATGATCAAATGCATGGCCGTTAAGCCGGAAGAGAATGTTCTCATTTTGACCGACGATGTAAAACGAAAGATTGGTGAAGCGCTGTATGAAGGCGCTAAAGAACTGGGTTGTGAGGCCATGCTCATGGTTATGAAAGAGCGTACTGTCTCCGGCGAAGAGCCGCCGAAAACTGTCGCAGCGGCCATGAAGGCCGCAGATGTCGTCCTCTGCCCCACGGCACAGTCCGTCACACACACGAATGCCAAAATCGAAGCTCAGAAAGCCGGAGCGCGTGTCGCGACAATGCCCGGGATCAGCGAGGAAATGTTCTCCAGAGGTGCTATGACCGCAGACTATGATGAGGTTCTTCGTCTTACGACCCGACTTACAGAGATTCTGAACGAAGCAAAAACAGCAACAGTCCTGAAAAACGGCTATAAAATAACGCTGAATCTTGAGGGTCGTCCCGGCATTCCCAGTCCCGGTGTTTACAGAGAAAAAGGCCAGTGCGGCAACCTTCCCTCCGGGGAAGCTTACATTGCGCCGCTTGAAGACGGTGTGAACGGCGAATTCGACGCCGACGGCTCAATGGTCGGCATCGGAAAGCTTGATTCACCGCTTCATTTCGTCGTCAAAGACGGAAAACTCGAATCTGTCACCGGCGATAAAAGCGAAATGCTCGATATTCTTTTCCAAAATGACCGCAACCGCACTGTAGCGGAGCTCGGGATCGGTACAAACGAGGCGGCAATCCTTAACGGGATCATCCTTGAGGATGAAAAGGTCTACGGTACCGTCCATATCGCGTTCGGGACAAATACCTCCTTCGGCGGGATCAATAAGGCAGACTGTCATATGGACGCTGTCATTTTGAAGCCTACACTGTATCTGGACAGCCTGCTGGTCATTCGTGACGGTGAGTTTATGCTGTAACTCTATCTTCAAAAAGGAGATTCCAATGAAAAATTGCAAATTTCAGGTAGGTCTGATCCGTGTCCTGACATCTGAAGATCCGGAATTTGTCAACATGCACGGCCGGCAGATTATGGAGGCCTATCCCACCGTCGAAGTGGAAAGCCGCTGCATTCCTGACCAGTACGAGGGGATTCACAGCAAAGAACTTGGTGAAATCGCTGTGCCGAAGATCGTAAAGCTCGCAAAAGAAGCTTTTGCGGATAAGGATATGATCCTCGTCAGTTGTGCCGATGATCCGGGTGTAAAAGAGATCCGCGCCGCTCTGCCGGGCATGCGTGTGACCGGCGGCGGTGAGACCACTGTCGGCATCGCACTCGGTCACAGTGAAAAGGTCGGGGTCCTTGGAATTACCGACTATGCACCTGAAGCCTATGTCCGCATTCTCGGTGACAAAATGGTTGCCAATATTCGTCCCGAGGGTGTATACAGCACACTCGATCTTATGACGCCTCAGGGGCGCAAAAGCTGTATGGAAGCCGGTCTTAAACTCAAAGAAATGGGTGCCGGCGTCATTGCGCTCGGCTGCACCGGGCTTGCTACGATCGGTATTGCAAGGGAACTGGAAGAGACCTGCGGTATCCCCGTTATCGATCCTGTACTTGCGGAAGGCCTTTTTGCCTACTTCGCTTCGATCCGTTGATTGTGTCAGTCTTTCTATGAAAACCTGACACGTATCGTCGCCCTATCGCTGAAGGGGATTATACATAGGGCATAGTTCAAGCCGAGAAGGAGGACTATCATGAAAAAGCTAACAAAAGAAACCTGCCGGCAGGCCCTCATGGGAGGGCTGCTCCTCGGCGGAGGCGGAGGCGGTCTCCTGTCTGAAGGATTCAAAGCAATGGAGGAAGCCTTTTCCTACACCGATGAGATCGTCATGCTGGATGTTGAAGACCTCGATCCTGATGATACCGTCGTCACGATCTCGACCGTCGGCGCACCTTCTGCTTTTGACGCCCACCTGACACCGGAGCACTGGATGACCTCGCTCCGGATTTTCACGGAAAAGTACGGCAAGAAGGCTGCCGGTTTTATTTCCTGTGAAAACGGTGCAATTTCCACCGCGAACGGCTGGATCCTTTCCGCCCTTACAGGTATTCCGATGGTTGATGCACCAAGCAATGGGCGGGCGCATCCCACAGGAACCATGGGCAGTATGGGACTCAATATTTTGCCCGATTATATAACCACGCAGTCGGCCTGCGGCGGAAAAGGCGCCCTTTATGTAGAAACCGTCACAAGCGGTGCGCTCGGCCCCGCTGCACAGGTCATCCGCGCCTCTGCTGCTGCCGATGGCGGCATGGTAGGCGTTGTCCGCAATCCTGTACCGGCCTCCTATTTGAAGGATAATGCGGCTGTCGGTGCAATCTCACAGGCGATTGAGATCGGAAAACTTTTTGAGGCTTGTGGCGGGGGAAAAGAAGGCACAGGAGAACACTTTGTCCGCATATTAGAAAAACAGTTTGACGCGAAGATCCTGCTTCGCGGAACGATCTGCAATTACGCCTTAAAAATGGAAGGCGGATATGACATCGGCTCGCTCGATATCCGGAATGACATAGATACCGTGACCTACACTTTCTGGAACGAGAACATGTTTGTCTGCCGCGGAGACGAACGGATCGCAACTTTCCCGGACCTCATCTGTATGCTGGATGCCACAACCGGCGAATCCGTTTCAACAGCAGAAGCCCGGGATGGACGCAATGTCTACGCCATCGTCATTCCCAAAGAGCACCTTATCCTTGGCGCAGGCATGCACCAGCGCGCGCTGTTTGAAGATGCTGAAAAGATCCTCGGTGCCGATATGACAGCCTGTAACGAAGGGCTTTTCATTTAAATAAAGGTTTCCCAATCTGCCGTCACTCTATAGTACGGCAGATTGGGAAACCTTTAATTTATCTAGATAAGCGTTTTCATGATTTCGGCAAGCGCTAGCTTCTTACTGCTTCCATACATTCTCGCCATACAAATCAAAGAAGCAGCTGCAGCTCCACATGGAAGCCGTAGTCAGTTTTATGTTACTGGCTATTGTCATAAATCAGAAATATGCTCGTGCTAATTTCTGACGGGGCTTGTTTTATCATTACTCACAAATCTATGATCCCTCGATTCATATCAGCCTGAAATGCCGGAAAGCTTCCATAATCGCAGCTTCCTTCTCCGGTGGGCAACTCAGTTCCTTCCCCTTGCCAGTCCCGATATTATAGTTCTGCCGTTCCTTTATGCCGGCCTTGCCCTTTACCTGGGCGATATAAAGAGTCGAAACACTGAATCCGTATTTCTCTTTGACCCATTTCCTTATGTTGCCATATGTCGGCTTCTCAGGCGGATCGTATTTACCCTGGTCTAAAGAAATCCCCTCCAAATCAACCTTTATGGATACCATATCATCGTCAGATATCGACTCCTTAACGAGTAGGACACACGTCTCTACACTGGAAGTCCAGGGAAACTGATCTACACAGACGCCCCTGACAGGACGGTAGCCGGCTGCGATGAAGGCGGGCAGATCTCTGGCAAGACTGCTGGGCTTACAGGAAATATAGAGGATATTTTCCACACCATAGGACAGGATCCTGGGCAGGGCTTTGGGATGTATCCCGTCCCGCGGGGGATCCAGAATGATGGTATCCGGCTTCTCCTCGATGGTATCAAGGACTTTAAGAACATCTCCTGCAAGGAAGGAACAGTTGGTCAGTCCGTTTCTGGCGGCATTGACCTTTGCTGCCTCCACTGCCTCTTCTACGATCTCTACTCCGATCACTTTCCTGGCTGCAGGCGCCATAAGCTGGGCAATGGTTCCGGTACCGCTGTAGAGGTCATAGACGACGCCCTTGTCCTTTCCCTCCATACAGCCTTCCGTCAGATATTTTCTGGCTGTATCATACAGGACCTCCGCCCCGTGGCTGTTTGTCTGGAAAAAAGAGAATGGAGTGACATTGAACTTAAGGCCCAGCAGCTCCTCTGTGAAATAGTCTGTTCCATAAAGGATTTCCGTTCCCTGGTCAAGGACAGCATCTGCAAGTGAATCATTATTGGTGTGCAGGATGCCTGCGTATCTTCCTTTCAAAAGACCATTGTCCTGCAGGCTGACCAGGGCATCCACAAAGCCGGACAGGTCCGGCTGATACTGCGTGGTCGTCACAAGGTCGACCAGGATCTCCCCGGTAAAAGCCGCTTTGCGCACCAGAAGATGACGCA
>Ga0256407_10006908_pt1 | contig 17321 bp, 18 predicted proteins | sample RumenRJG_04DNA_FD_193489 | JGI IMG/M metagenome (GOLD analysis project Ga0256407, IMG submission 193489) | Bovine rumen microbial communities from Lethbridge, Alberta, Canada - RJG_04 | ecosystem: Host-associated > Mammals > Digestive system > Stomach > Rumen | place: Canada: Alberta...
GAGCGAGGTAGTATTCGCGATTGTGCGGATCGTTGGCCAGAGTGTCTGTGGGTGCTGCAATAGAGTCGGAGCCTGCCTCGATATCTGAATTTTCAGCATCTTCCGTATCCTCCGTGTCGCCCTTGTTACCTTCCCCTGGATTGAGATTTACTACGGTGCGGTTCATGCGTTGCCAGTTGTCGGTATTTTCTCTCTTACCCCATTGTTGTTGGAAGGTGTTCTTTCCCTGACTTACAGCCACAGGGTTATAGAAATACCACTGTCCGTTACCCTGTTGATTTACAGATGGTGTCTTTGGCATATTGTTACGGTTCATATTGCCTGCCATCTGTGAGTTCTGTTGCTGTATCTGTTCTGATTCTGCTTCCTCCATCTTGCGACGCTCTTCTTTTTCTTTTTTCTTCAGGTCGCTGATGATACGGTCTATCACTCGTAGTCGTTCTGATTCCGGCATTACAGACAGCTCCAGGAGTGAATCCTGAAGATGGATAGCATCGGTATATGGTACCAGTTCGTCGAGTATCTTTGAGCGTTGCGACAGCTCTTTGTAATCATCTCTTTCCTTATCCAGAAGACCGATAGCCTCACCATAGCATCGCTGGGCATCATTGTATCTCTCCAAATTCCAATAGAGATTACCAAGTGTCAGGAGCAGTACTCCTTTCTCAATACCTCCTCGTGTGGATTTCTCATTACCTTTCTCGTATGCTGAGATAGCGTTTGTGGTGTCTTTCTGCGCAAGATAGATATTACCCATCGCATAATATACCTGGTCGAGATAGTCTTTATTATTGTCGTTGGAGGCCATACGTCTCAGCCTGCTTATCATTCCTTTTGCATTTCCTCCGGCAAGGACCTCTGTCTGGGCAATCCTGGCATTAAACTCCGTCCTGTATGGTGGATGACAGCCAATAACTTTCCTGAATGCCTTCTCTGCTTCGGCATTATTGCCAAGTTGTTTATGCACCTGTCCCAACAGATACCATTCGCGTGCCTTTTGTTTGCTTCGGCGTTCATGGCGTATCACCTTCCGGAGATAGACTGCTGCCTTCTGCAGATCGCCTGTCTTCAGATAGTAGTTTGCGTATGTGTAGTCCCAGTCTTTCACAGTGCGGTAATCCACAGAGTCGCGATTCATATTACGGATCACGTCTTCCACATCATAAAGCCAGTCAAGTTCTGCATAGCATTTTGCGAGCCAGGCACGTGCCAGACCGTTTTGCAGGGGTTGGGTCTGATACAGACGACTCATGTAACTGAATGTAGCTGCCGCCTCGTCGAAGTCGCCTTTCTGGAATTGTGACTTGCCCAACAACAGCCATGCTTTCCAGATAAAGGGATTATATTCCTTTCGTCCAAGCCATTCTCTGTCCTTGGCAGTCTTTGTCTTATTGCTCTTCCATTCGGGTTTCACCTTTATGCTGTGCATCTTTATGGTTTTCTCTGCCTTTTCGATAGCACGGTCGTAATGGCTCTTTCCCAGGTCTCTGCTGTTTTTGTTGCCCACAAGGTAGAGTGGCAGCATCTCTGTGAAATTGTCCTGATTGCCTTGTTCCTTCTCCAGATTCCCCTCGATGAAAGCCTGCTTGCCGTTGAAGTATGTGTTATATCGTGCATTAAAGGCATGCCACCATCTTGAGCTGGGAGTGTTTTTCTGAGTCGAACAGGAAAGCAATAAAAAAGTGGCAAGTGGGAAGAGAAGAGTGGAAAGAGAAATGCTTATTTCATCTTTCTTCTTGCATTGTTTCATCAGTTCATGGATCTTGCAATTGCCTTCATCTGCCTCTGTACATGTAGAACAGTCATGACCAGTCTCGATTCTGTCATCGCTCTTGTCAAACTTATTGGCTACTGCGGCAATAATGCCCAGAAGCACTATCATTCCTATGCAGACAATAGCAAACTCCATTTACTTCACTGTTCTATCACCTCTATCTTGAAACCAACTTCTTCAAGGCTTTCCCAGAAGTGAGGATATGACTTTGTCACCACCTGGGGATTATTGATGATTATCTCTCCTGATTTCAGAGCATAGGGTGCGAATGCGAGTGCCATACGGTGATCCTCGTAGGTGTCAATGCCTTTTTCCATCTGAGGCTCACAAGTCTCACCATCCCAGATCAACTCACTGTCGTTGCGACTCTCTATCACATAACCGAGCTTTCTCATCTCTTTCTTCAGAGCTTCGATACGGTCAGTCTCTTTTATCTTAAGTGTTGAGAGACCTTTGAAGTGAAACCTTACTCCCTTCGCAGCACATGTCACAACGAATGTCTGTGCCAGGTCGGGTGAGTTGATGAAATCGTACTCTAACCTTGGCAGACAACGTCCGTTGGCTGTGATGGTAACTGTTTGTGGCTTTCTCGATGTCTTCGACTCAAACACTGTCTTTACGCCCAGCATGCTGAAGATATATCTTGCTACGGAATCACCTTGCTTAGATCCGTCCTTAAGACCTGTTAGCATCAGCTTGGCATCGGGATTGTCCATGAGTGCCATCATCTCATACCAGTAGGAAGCCCCGCTCCAATCGTTCTCTATAAGATACTCTCTGGTCTTATATGGCACGGGCTTTATGGTGATAGTATCTGCTGAAGTCCAGTCTGCATCTGCACCAAACTCATTCATCATATAGAGTGTCAGGTCGATATATGGACGTGATATGATATCTCCTGTAAGTCGCAGTTCAAAACCTTTGTCGAGCATAGGTCCAATCATAAGCACCGCTGAGATATACTGAGAACTGACACTTCCTGACATTTCCAGTACACCCCCTGTCAGCTTGGTACCTGTAATGCTGAGTGGAGGGAAACCTTCTTCTTCCAGATAGCTTATCTCTGCACCCAACGATCTTAGGGCATCAACGAGTATCTTTATCGGGCGTTTCTTCATCCTCTCTGTACCTGTCAGGGTATGGGTGCCTCGCATAAGGGAGAGATATGCCGTCATAAAACGCATGGCTGTGCCTGCAGCTTTGATATCTATCACATCTGGCATATAACGTATTGCATTGATGATTACTTCTGTATCATCGCAGTCACTCAGATTCTGTGGCATGATATGTCCGCCACTTAGTGCATAGATAATCAGCGCACGGTTTGATATGCTCTTAGAGGCGGGAAGTGCTACTGTGGCATCGAGCTTCTTGGGAGCAGAGAGCTTATATTGTGTCATGCTAGTTTTTTACTTTTATTATATATTATATCAACGTGCAAAATTACACATTATTATTTGCATGAGCAAAAATCAAATGCTAAAAATCGTTGAATATCGAAAAAAGTAGGTTGAAAATTTGTTCATCTCAAAATTTCTGTGTACTTTTGCACCCGCATTCGACAAATGGGTCGGTGCTAAGCGAAAAGTGTTCGGGATTTAGCGCAGTTGGTAGCGCACACGTCTGGGGGGCGCGAGGTCGCTGGTTCGAGTCCAGTAATCCCGACAGAACGAAAAAGGCTGAGAATCAAACGATTCTTGGTCTTTTTTGTTTTTTATAGGTTTCCTTGAAGTAACTCTGGGTGACGTGATGGGTGACTTTCAAAGTCAACCGAGAAGTCAACCAAGATTTATGGAAGCTACAATTTCAGTAATTTGTAACAAGTTCAAAGTTTTGAAGAATGGCGAATCTCCAATAATGGTGAGAGTAGCAAAAGACAGTAAGAGGTCTATGAAGAGTTTGGGCGTGTCAGTGAATCCTGTATATTGGGATTTCTCTAAGAACTGCCCCAAGAAGAATTGTCCGAATCGGGCTGTGTTAATGCAACTAATATCCAAGACTTTGATAGAATACCAAAGTAAAGTGATGGAGGTTATGTCAAAGGGAGAAGATGCTACCATTTCGGATATTATGGCAGAAAAGGAGCAGGACATGAACCGAGTTTGTGTTGAAGATTTTCTGACTGCTCATATTCAGCTGTTAAGAGATAACGGAAAGGTGGGGAATAGTTATGCTTATTTAAATCTGCGTACTACCCTACAGAACTTTTATGGTAAGAAACTGAACTTCCTTTTTAATGCTGTTGATGTGGCTTTCTGCAATAAGTTTGAAGCATGGATGCGGAAGAATGGCTTCGAAGATACCACAATGCATTATTATTTTCGGACACTAAGAGCAACATATAATAAGGCAGTAGAGGCTAACTGTGCTAACCGTGAGAAAAGTCCATTTGTAGAATACAAACTGAGTCGATTCAGTACCAAGACTAAGAAGCGGGCATTGTCTAAGGAGAACGTAATGAAGATTTTGAAGATGGACTGTTCAGGTAAGAGCGAAAAGGCACGTCTGGCACATGATGTATTCTCTTTCTCCTATTATTGTGGTGGAATTTCGCTTGTTGATGTTGCCAACCTCACACCTTACAATATTATAGAAGGTCGATTGCTGTATGAGCGTCAGAAAACGCATGGCTCTATAAATCTTGTAATTCTTAACGAGGCGAAAACTATCATAGCGAAGTATGCGGATTATCAGAAAAAGGCAGGGTATTTGTTTCCAATACTTGACAGCAGGATACACATTACACCTATGCAAAAATTTAATCGAGTACGGAAACTATGCCGTCAGTTAAATGCTGAATTGCGTACGCTGGCAGACGAGTTGAAGATAAAAGAAAATGTGACCACATACGTAGCACGTCATTCATTTGCCACTGTCCTAAAGAAATCGGGAGTAAATATTGGTATCATATCCCAAGCGTTAGGACATCAAGACATTAAAACTACACAGATATATTTGAGCGAATTTGATAATGAACAAGTTGATTCGGCGATGAAAAACCTATTGTAAAGTGTTAAAACTCCATCTGGATTTCTTCGGATGGAGTTTTTTGTTTATCTTCGCTGAAAAATAAAAAATATGTTAGACAGAGAATATTTAAATTGGGTCATTGACAATAGTGATTTCGAGGAACTAAAAGGGATTGATGGCTTCATGGATGAAGAAGTCCTTAATAAAGTGCCAGTAAAGCTTGATGAATTTAAAAATGCAATTTCTGGCTATATTAAGGATTTTGACATTAAAGCAGAGCCTCTGTATTGCTTATGTTCTTATTTCTACTATTACTCAATAGAGAATTTAATATATGTCTATAGTTGGGATGACTATTGTGATTCATTTAATGATCTTGAATTATGGGCGAGAAACAAGGATATTAAAGAGATTACTTTTTCTACAAAAAAGAGAGGGCCAGATTCCAACCGCACAATAACAGGTGAGAGACTTATCAAATTCCTTCTAAAAAGAATATTTGCTCATGATTTTAAAATGGCCATATCGCCTCTTCTGGAACCCGAAGGTAGTAATATTATTGAAGTTAAAGCATCAGATTTTCACGATGATTCTTTTGAGTTATTTTATTTCTTTAAGTTGTTGAGAAGCTTATTCTTTCATCTCAACAAGGACGATTCTATATATACAGGACAAAAGAGATTGATAATGACTGTACTTACTCTTTTTAAAGTTCATACGGAGCAGTCCGCAGGAGATATTAAAGAACTAAGAAGGAAAAGTTATAACACAACAGAGAAGCGGTCTGACGCATTTTGGGAATCATATCATTCTTCTAATAAGAAACAAAGAGCGTCATTTCTAACCAAACATGGTTATCTTGTCCATCCCAACACAAAAGAAACTCCATATATATTAAAACAAAGAGAGGACTTCTATTACAAATATAAATATAAAGTGTAATTTGAGCAACTTGGCATCTCCTAATTACACCTATTTACAGATGCCAATTTTTTTACTATTCTCTCATTTTTCTGTATTAATTTTGCAGCGTCATTCTGAGACAGACATAATCTGTAAAGAGTGATGCTTGGTGCGCACCTTGCATATTTTAAACAAAAATAAGAATTATGGAAAAGAAAAAATTTCAATTCTCACTGCAATCTACTCAAGTAGTTGCGCAGTATGACAATGAGGGAGCGTTTAATCAGTTGCTCTCTATGATGAAGCGAGGTGAGAGAATAGACCTCAAGTTTTTCACAAGCAAGGAAAATTACCCTAGTGTGTGGGCTGAGAGCCGAACAGTAGCAGGATTCCGCTATGATATTTCCTCTGAGTCATACGACAGCTTATTGCATTATCTAAGAACAGGTAATTATGAGCCTTTCGAGAAGTGTCAGAGTGAATCAGATAAACTTGATGAAGGTACAGACTTTCAATTGATGGTGCTGAAACAATTCGTTGAAGGCGGAGTGGTGTTGCAGTATGTTCCTCAGTTCCGAGAATATGCGGACAAGGTAACTGCGAGTATATCATTTATGAAGGGTAAGATTATCTTTCGTGTGAATCGCACTCCAGAACTGATGGACTACCTACGAGAGAATAACCAAATCATTTAGTATTAATCAACGGATGGGGTGAAATACCCCATCCATTATAATAATACAATTATGAACCATACATCATATATTTTTATACGTGAGGTTGATGGCAAGCCTCAACGTCTGAACGAGGTGCTGCCAGAGATACCTACGAATATTATTCTGAATAAAACTGTCACCGGCTGTGGCGCAACTTATACAGAAATCAAGACTCCTCGAAATTCGATTATAGTGGAGCCAAACCGTCCTGTTATATATGGTAAAGAAAGACATGAAAAGCACAAAAACGATAATATAAAAGGTGTGTATCAGGGTATTTATCAGAAGGAAATTGTGAAGTATCTTGAAAAGACCAAACGAGAAGGGAAGTTTATTAAGATTATGACCACTCCTGAGAGTTCCCAAAAAGTAATTGATGCGCTTGAAGAAGTCGGCATTGACATACGCTTCGAGTGCTTCGTGCTGTTCGACGAATGCGAAAAGCTAACAAAGGACTGTGATTATCGGCAGGATATAACCCTACCAATGGATTTGTTCTTTGAATGCCAAAATAAGGCGATGGTATCGGCAACCCCCATCACTGACTTAGCTGACCCTCGTTTCAATTCATTTAAACAAATCAAAATTGAGCCAACTTATGATTACAAACAGAATTTGAACTTGCTTACGACCAACAATGTTTTGCAGATATCAAAGGAGGTTATCCCGTCCATGCTCAAAACTGAAAAGCCTCTGTTTATATTCATTAACTCCACAGATATGATTCATGCACTGATGGAGAAACTGAATCTGGTTGAGCAATCAGCAGTCTTTTGCTCAGAAAAGAGTGTGGATAAACTGAAGCAGCTAAAGTTCAAGGCGGCATACGAAGATTGGGATAATACAAAGATGAAACAGGTGAATTGGATGACGAGCCGTTTTTACAGTGCCCTTGATATTGAATTGGGTGAACAGCCAAACGTGTTGATGATAACTGATGTATATATCGCACAATGGACGATGTTCGACCCCTTTACGGATTCTGTTCAAGTGGTTGGACGTTTCCGAAATGGAGTATCATCTTTTACGCATATCAGTAATTACGACTATAGAATCCCCTATCATGCAAGACTTTTCTTTCAAACGAAATGTGAATGTGATAAGACTATCTATGAGCAAATGACTACCTTCTATAAAGATGCTCCATCACCAGAATACCGTGCAGCATATTATGATGTTCTGCAAGTTCTTCCATATAAGAAGTTCCTCAAAGAAGATGGTCAAGTGAATTATTTCAAAATAGACAACTACATAGACGAGGAAATGACAAAGGTATACTATGACGACCCCAAACGTCTGTTTAAGACATACGAACAGGGAGAGCATTTTATGGTTAAGTTTGATAATATCAAACCTTTTAAGGTTGGTGATTATGAGCGTCTTAAAATAGAGGACAAATCCATTTCTCTTAAAGAAAAACGTAGGCGGATTGTCGAACAGCTTGAATTGTTAAAGCAATGTGAGACGGAGGCTGATATGCAATACAAACGAGACCTCCGAGCCGCTGACGCATTTATTGTTGATGCTTACGACCAGATAGGGAAATCGGATATTGAAGAATACAAATATTCTGTCACTAAAATTAAAGAAGCCATGATTGTTAAGCGACATCAAGAAAAAGCAAGTAGTAAAGATGTGCTTGAACTTATCAATTTACGCTTCATGGAAGGAAATTGGTATTCGAGAAAATATATCAAAACCACGCTTGATGAAATATTTACTAAGATGGAGATACCTCGTCTTAGAGCTGTAAAAAGTGAAACTATACGTGAGTTTTTTAATGCTGTCGAGAAGAACAAAAAGGATAGTAAAGGATATATGCTTCTAACTCGAAAATTTGAGTGTTAGTTACTTTTTGGGAGAATTAATGTTTTTATTTACCCTTCCGTAAAAAAGTCACCCATGAGGGTAAAATCTACTTGGTAGCTATCTGTACTCGTAATATTTGCGATGCGGTGTAGAGGACAGCCAGGTTTGATTTTGGGTACATTCCAGAATCGGTCTGGCTCTCTTTTTATGTGCAGAATATAGCACTGACAATTACTGTCCTAAATTGTTGGCGACATACAATAACGATGCCTGATGCATGATTCCTCGTCTGACAGTCAAACTAAAAATCACCTATCCATACCTTATATATAATATAGAGCCTCAACCATTTATCTCCCTCCCATCATGCTCCTGAAATGATTTTATGAAAGACATCTGCATGACGGCTCACTAAACCTCTTAGCCCCTCCACCCTTATCTAAAGTAAAAGAATGCTTATTATACAAAAATAGGCAATCCCATTAAATCATTTATTATTCACACTTTAATTATTATCATTATGGAGCAAATTTTATTGCCTACCGTTCAGAACGGTAAAAGATTCGACTTCTCAGATGCTGAGATTGTCGAGCCAGTGAGTGAGGTGCAAGTTAATGCCGTTAAGCGTACAAAACACTTCATTGAAGCTAACACAGTCGAGGTTACTTTAGACCAACTAAAGAACGACTGCATTACTCCCGTATTTGCTAAAGATAATGAACTAACAATTTCTCACCCTCTCTTTATTGAGACAATAGAAGAAGCTACAAAAGACTTCTTTAGGGGTGAAACTGTTGAAAGCCCAATTATCAGAGCATCACACGTAATCAAGGGGCGAATCCCTTCTGCTATCCACAAGCCAGCAAACCAGCTCTTAGAAACTGACAAAACACAGTACTTTGAGCGTGCTTGCTTTAGTATTGACGTACCTACAATCTATCAGGACATCAATGGCAATCGTCTTTATCTCTCTATTGTTGGGGTAAGAGCCTATAATCTGCAAAATCTCCACTCTAAGAAAGTTCCCGAATTATTTAAATTGGCAGTGGGCTTTAAGAACACCGTATGCTGCAATTTATGCATTTTTACTGATGGGTACAAATCTGAACTAAGAGCAAGTAGCATAAATGAACTATATCGTCAGGCTCTTGAACTGTTCCAAAACTTCAACCCTGCCAAACAGATTTATTTGATGCAACAACTTTGCAATTCTTCACTATCAGAACACCAATTTTGCCAAATACTTGGTAAAATGCAACTTTATCAGTATTTACCCATGAGACTCCAAAGAGATATACCTCAATTGCTAATAACTGATACCCAACTCAACAACGTAGCCAAATCTTACATAAATGATGAGGATTTTGGCAGTTATGGCAGTGACATCAATCTCTGGAAATTCTATAACCTTCTCAATGGCTCTGTTAAGTCTTCTTACGTGGATTCTTTCTTGGATAGGACAGTAAATGCAACAGATATTGCATTAGGAATAAATGATGCATTGCACGGCGGCGAGCGTTATCAATGGTATATCGATTAATAATCATACTAAGGGAGTGCTTTCGGGTACTCCCTTTTTCCTTTTTAAATATGGAGACAAAAATTAAATTATACCCCTCAGACTATTGGAAATATGAAACAAGAGCATATCTTAACGCTTATTTCCATATTCAGGACAAAGAAGAAGGTAAAACTTTTGAAGGTTGGGCAGAAATAAGAATCTATCCTATTATCAGGAACAAAATAGTTATCTTAATGAGGACTGTTGACGTACAATATAATAAGCAGATTCTGAAAGCTAATCCCGATAAGCCTTGGAAAAGTTTCTATCTAGTGAAATATGAGGTACAAAGAAATATATTTGGTATTGAATCAGTTGAATATCGTCATAACCAAGGGTTCTATGCTATTGGTAAGAATATAAACCTATTTGCTAGTACAACACCTTGGTAAAAACATTAAACAAATTGAAAGTGTTATCATTTTAATCTGGGAATACCTATTATATGGTAACACTTTTCAACTCAATTAAATCAAAGACTTATATGAATTGCGTCATTTACGCTAGAGTGTCGAGTCTATCAGATAGGCAGAACACAGAGAGACAAGTTTCTGATTTACGCAGTTATGCAGAATATCAGAATCTAGAAGTTTCCAGAATATTTGAAGAAAAGATTTCTGGAGCAAAGAAGAACTCAGAGAGACCAATATTAATGCAAGCTATCGACTACTGCAAGCAAAATGAAATCTCTATCCTCTTAGTTAGTGAGTTATCCAGACTTGGAAGAAATGCTTTTGAAGTTCTGGCTACAGTCAAAGACTTGATAGATAATGGAATCAATCTTTACTTACAGAAGGAGCAACTAACCTTATTAGATAGTGATGGGAAACCAACACTATTTGCACCCATTATGATTGCAACCCTATCCACTTGCGCACAACTAGAAAGAGAAAATATTAAATTCCGTCTCAATTCAGGAAGGGCACAATATATTAAGAATGGCGGCAAACTTGGAAGAAAAGTTGGAAGTGTTAAGACCATTGAACAAAAGAGAGAGCAATATAAAGACATTATCAGCTATCTAAAGAGAGGCTATAGTATCAGGACAATTGCAAAGATTTCTGGCAAAGGCATTAGCACTGTTCAACGAATAAAGAAAGACTTCAATCTATAAATAGGGATAGGGGCAAATGCTCCTATCTCTCTTTAATAAGTGTATGTAATACCATTCTTAATAAATATTAAGATTTTAAAGTAATTGGACCATCTATAATGAATTATTCGTAAATTAGCGGCGAGTTTCAAGTGCCTTAGAGTGAAAAGGTGCGTTATTAAGGACTCAAACTTAGGAAAAAGAGCGATTGATATTATCCTAAATACGAAATCTGCAAAATTTCATCTGTCTGGGGTAATGGCAATATGCTCACGTTTGGGATTATTGTACCCTTATGGGACGATATATCTTTTACGTGGGCTATTGTTTATTATTAGACAGATAGGTATTGCAGAACCTCGTATTTGATAGTAGCAATAGTCCCACGTTCTTAAACTACTAATCCGCTATTCATCTTGGGAACTGATAGCACAAAAAGTTATTGGTATGAAGAAATTCGTTTTGTTAGTAACAATGGTTATTCTCAGCATTTCTACTTATGCTCAGTACACTTATGACATTAGAGTCAAGAAGGAACCAGACTATAATAACTATGGAGTGAAATATAAACCAACAGAAATAGAAGGAAGTAAAGTACCAGACCCCTACGAAATAAATCGCAGAAATAGTGATATGTTTAGTGGCATTAGGGAAAAGTGGGCTGCTGAAGAGAGAGAATATGAGGAGGCTAACAAGGTCGTTTCTCAAGAGATACAACTATTTAATGGTATTAAGCTTGGAACAAATCAGTCTACTTCAATTAGAGCGAATGTTGTTACAAGGAAAAATGGGCGAATTGATATAACGTGTATGGGAATCAAAATCGGTCAAACATGGAAACCGTGTAACAAACCCATTACATCCCTTCAACAGATGTATAATAATGCTAAAAGTGAATCCGAGAAGAGCATGATCCTTGACTTAATGGACTTAGGTAATTATCTTCTCGATAATGGAACCGAAATGTATGTTGTTAAATAAACTATTATAAAAAAATGAAATATAGAATATTTGCTATAAAGAGTTTTCTTTTGGTATTATTTTTGTTTGTTTCACACACTACATATTCTCAATATGTGGGAGTTAGTTATTACTTCCAAGGTGTATGGAATGGTTGGGAAGGCAATGATTCTCCTTACAATTATCAATTATATGGTAGTAAACATGGATATCGCGTAATGAAATACGGCAAACGTAATGCTGATTTCTTTTTCAGATTTTGGATTACAGACTATATAACTCCTAATAAGAAAGAAATAAAACAACATTTCAAAACCAAAACAAATTGGATATATAATGGCTATGTCGAGTACTATGTATGTGATGTTTACCCTACATTTGAGGATTGCTTGAAAGAATTACACAGACCATTATATGAAGAAGATACCCAATGGTCTAGTTATCAAGATAAGCTTGCTGTGATAAAAGCCAATAAAATTAGGAAAACAGGCAGCTTTACTCCTATTGGTTATAAAAAGGTTACAAAACCAGCAGTTATTTGGATTATGCCATATAAGAAATATCCAAAAGTATACAATATTTTCTTTGATAACGTTGGTTATGCAATAGATTTGGGCGTTTGGGATAAAATGTTTGGCAAATATGATCCTAAATAATGCCCATATAGTTTTTTCCCTTATATAACGTTATTTAAAAGAGGTACCCAATGAGCGAATTCACCCCCAAAATATATGGAGTAAAGCGAATCAATAACTTTTACGCAGTAGAAGCAACTAGTCCATTTGGCGACATGACTAAATATGATTTCGTATTGAAGGATTACCTGGCAGGGAGCCAGAATGGGAATGATGGTTACAGAGCGGAGGTTATGACAGAAGTCTGCGGAGACGTATACATTAATGGATGGAAAGTGGAATATCTCGGTTTTCCTGGGAATTGGTACGGACAATGGTCGTACTATAATCTTGTTGACAAGTTTGGTTGTGCATATCGAAATAAAGAAAGTGCAACAAAGCAGATGTGGTATGACAGACAACCAGAGGTAATGATTAGGGAAACGCTATTGGCTATACTGAAATTCACAGAACAGAACCATTCCACCAAATACAGAAATATAATTGATGGCTTTTACGTTCCAACTTACGAAGTTACAATGGAGAAGTATTTTGAACTTGCAGATAAAATAACTCAATATATTAAAGACTATCAAGATGTTGTGGAGCTATTAAAAGAAGAAAATTCCTCAACAGATATGTTTGAGCGTCTAAAAGAAGGATTTGATAATCAAATTAAGAAATGTTTCCCGTTCAGGATAAAAGTATGACATAACTTTAAAAAAAAGGTTGATAATATGTATTCTTTATGCTTTAATTGCTGCAATTGTTATAAACAGTATGGCCAATATTGGTGTAGTTTTTGGGGAGGAGCAACAGATGCTGACAGTTGCTGCCAGTACCACAACAGAGACAAATCCGAAGTCGAAGAAGAGGAAAATGTAAAAATTTGGAAGGATCCTGCTCTTGAAGAATGGGGCTTATAAATAAAATAGCATGAACAATTACGAACAATTGATGCAGGAAGCCTTAAAAGGCAATAAGAGTGCCTACAAGGATTTATATTCTAATGCAGGCTCTGGTAATGCCGAAGCACAGTATTATCTCGCCTTATACTATAAAGAGGCAAAAGGTAGTGGGCAGGACTCTGATTATGCCTATTGGATGAAAAAAGCAAAAGATAATAGCTATGTTCCACAGTCTGGTAGTATTACCATCGTTGAAGAGGAATATAGACAAGAGAGTGTATCAGAATCAGAAGAGGGTAATAAAATAGACTTATGGTTTTTAATAGGATTTGAAGGAAGGGTTGGCAGGTCGCTTTACATATTCGTAACTGCAATCTATATCCTTCTTGGTTTCGCTGTCAGTTCCGCTTCAAACGAAATGTCAAGAGATGACAATCCAAATAGTTTTGTTTTATTAATACTGTCAATTCTAGGATTAACTCTATGGTATATTTGGATTGCACAAGCTGTTAAAAGGTCACATGATATAGGTCATTCAGGATGGTGGATTTGGATTCCATTCTACATTGTCTGGTTATTATTTGCCAGAGGTGACGAAGGTGAGAATGAATATGGTAATGAACCTGCATAAATATTGTTAGTATGGAAACATATATGAACGAGAAAAGAGGTGTTTCATGGCTAAGCTTATACATGTACGCTTACCTAATTGTTGGCACAATTGTTCTTTCAAACACATCTTTGGGCGGAGAGATTCCAGATGAATACAAGAACAACCTAACACTATTTTGGGGAGAAAAAGCCTGCATCATATCCGTGTGTGGACTTGCATTATATAACTTTCTTGCATTATTTAAAAGATGGCCTAATGCAGTCCATATCTCCAATACATACCTCGGGGTTATCATTTTATTAAATGGCCTCAACTTATTACTTGGTGATATAAATACTTCCAATACGGAAGAAGGTCAAAAAATGGCTCGGTCTATCATAGCAATAGTTACGGCTGTAACATGGATATTATATTTCAAGAAATCAAACGAGATTAATGCCTTATTTCCAAGAGGAGAAAGACGGTTATTTGGTAGAGACGTTCTTATTATATGCGCAGCAATAGCCATCCCACCAATCTTATTGCTATTAGGTGTATCAAACAAGGACGAGGGCTTTAAATCTGTTATGGGCGATATTAACATTGAAGAAGAATATATAGAGGTAGCCCCTATTGACAAATCAAAGTTGAAGGATGGTGAGATTACTGATGGTATCGCCATAATCACAGTACCAGATGGAGTCCTATATGAGATAAACGATAGAAAAGTCACTCTTTCAGATAGCAAAACCCAGCCATCCTTTATCATAGATATTGTTAGTTCTGAGAATACAAAAATAAATGATATATACCTATATGGTGTTTGGGAAGAAACACTTGATGAAGATATGAAAAAATTAACTCCCGTATTCTCCTATGACGACCATTATACAATAGAAGAAAGAGTATGTTACAGAATGACTGCAAATTACTACCCACCAGAGGGCGAAGATTTTATTAAAGATTGTGCTGTCATTTATGATGCTCCTGCAAGAAAAGCGTGTGTGATTTCTGCATATTATAAGGATGGTGTGTCTATTGATGATATACTAAATGGAATACGATTCAGACAGAAATAATAACGGAGATTGACTTTTTCTTGAAAATATTGAGATTATATACTCTTTATTAATAAAGTCACTCCTGACTAAGCAATCAAGTAGAATGGGCTCTTAGGCTCATTCTCTTTTTTATAGTGCAACTCCAGACGAAAAATCGGACTTTAGAGGCTCATAAACAATTTTTCGTCCGAAGACTTGTTTTTCTCGACAGTCCCTACTATATTAGCAATAGGAACTTGAAGGATGATTATTTTCTTTTCTCAACACTTTTTCTTTGTAAGTCATGGCATTGTAGTTTATAACATAGTGGTTTGTGTGCGCTTAATCCTTCAAGTTCTTCTTGGAATCGTCCATATAAATAAATATATGCTTACTACAATTGCAGTAAGCCAAGAAACAGGAGCAGAAATGCTCCTTTTCTTTTATACTTAGGTGTAGAACTTTCTCTTGATAAAAAACGAAGTAGATGTGCAGGTATAGTACCAATTCCCTCAACTTTCTGGTATTCATCCCCTTTCTTTCTGGTAAGCATCCCTTAACTTTCCGTACTGATAATCTTTTAATAGAATAATATAGTAAGCCCACAACAATTTGCTTTCAGCAAATTTTGTTGACGAGCCATTATCTCATTTAATTATGATACTATACAAACCAACTAATCAGCTTTTTTCTAATAGGTTAGAAGCAAAACTAAAACTAGGTCATTCCAGATTCAACAAGATAGTTAAATATTCTCCAGATGATATAGTCTTTATAAACAAAGAATCATTAGCAACCGATGAGCAAGTTTATTCAAGTACCCATTGAAATTATTTCCAAGCTAACAAGTAGATGTAAGCATAAAGAGGCTTTTGTATATACAGCTATCAGAAGCCAGATAAAAGATGGAACAAGAAATGCAAGCTATCCAATGGCTGATTTAGCAAAACTATGTAAAGTAGATGAAAGAACAATCTACAACTATATAGATAGGTTAATGAGTGTTGGGCTATTCTCATTATCAAATAACAAGAAGAAACAATTAAAGGGAGACCATCGTTATAATGTTTACCTATTTCCATATATAAAAGATAATTGTATGCTTATTGATCCTTCATTCATTGACGATGAAAGTTTTACAACAGAAGAAAAGGGTGTTATGCTCTTTATAAAGGCTAACTGTGATAAAGGAACTAACCATTTCCATTTTAAATCAATGGCTGAACTCAAAGCTAAAATTGGAGTTGGTAAGAACAGTACCTTTATAAAAGACTTGGAATCTAGAGGATATGTAAGAATCATAGATAAAGCAATTATTATCACTTGGGACGCCTTCCCTCTCTATTTAAATGGAAATCCAGAAAATTACATATATCACCTTATATACAAATACTGCCTTTATAAAGGAGTTGTGCCACCAATAAAAGAAGAAAAAGCATTATTCTACTTGAAAACAAAATATCCAGATGGCTATACAAATCTTAAAGAGGATTTACTCTGTAAATGTAAGAATCTACCAAATGAGATAAGCCTTAACTACTTTTGTAAAGCTCTACTAAATATGATGCCAGAGAAACGTACCAACTTAGAATTTACTATGTAACATGGAAAACAAAATCAGAAATGAACTACAGAAGCTCTATCATACAGGAGATAGAGTAACCAACAAAGAATTGAAGAAACAGATTCAACTTATATATGATAGGTTAGGCTATAAGGCTAAAGCAAAGGGTACTGATATAAAGTTGTACGGCTACAGTACACATAAAGTCAAGATTCGTATTGGAGAAAAGAGATTAGACGGAGTAGAACTAACAATAATTTGAATTATGAAACAGAAACTTATACCAAGAGGTGAGAAACAAGTTAAACCAATGGACGTGATTAGCCTGAATTGTAGAATTGAGTATTTGGAGATAATGAAGAATAAGAAGTAAACGTAGTGATTTTTATATGAATGGGGTGTCTTTTTCCAGAAAATAACACTTTTATATGGTGCTATCGGAAAAAGTCACCCCTTTTACTATTTATGACTTAAAGAGCGTTTCTTGTTATCAAATCAAGAAAATGACAGCAGAAAAAAACAAATAACCACTAAAACACTTGTTTATGTGGATTTTTCTTAGTAACTTTACACCCGATTCCAAAAGAATCAAAGCGAGAATTGAAATAATTATGTTTAATCATTCGGGGGACTAAAGTCAACCAAGAAGTCACCCTAGAGATAACGGTAAGGTGTAAGCCTTTGATAATGAACGGGATTTAGCCCATTGGAATATACTTCTGGGGGGCGCGAGGTCGCTGGTTCGAGTCCAGTAATCCCGACAGAAAGAAAATCCAAACCGCTGATTATCAGTAGTTTGGATTTCTTTTATGCTCTA
>Ga0256407_10006909_pt1 | contig 17320 bp, 29 predicted proteins | sample RumenRJG_04DNA_FD_193489 | JGI IMG/M metagenome (GOLD analysis project Ga0256407, IMG submission 193489) | Bovine rumen microbial communities from Lethbridge, Alberta, Canada - RJG_04 | ecosystem: Host-associated > Mammals > Digestive system > Stomach > Rumen | place: Canada: Alberta...
ATATAATTTAAGGCATCCTTTTTCCAATCGGTTCTTTTCGGCATCATCAATAAATTTACCTAAAGGAGCGAATGTCTTTGTCTGCCCTAAGTCATATCTGTACCCCCTGTGATTTAACCGTTCTAAGGCTTGTTCAAAGGCGTTTATCTCTCTTGCGAAATATTTATCGCTCACCGTCTTTTCATTGCCTAGATCAAGTGTTTCTTCAGGGGGGAAATGCTCATTTGCCTTGTCATTGAGATATAGCAGGTTGTTTCTTATCCTGTTATAATCCCAATAGTTTAAGGCATCGGGGTATTCCCAATCTGTTTTTGGTGTTATCCAACTTCTCATTTCTTCTTATACGACAATTGTCTTGCCTTTATAGTGTTTGTCATGGACATTCCTGTAGAAGTCGATAATTCCTCACTTGTTACCAAAATAAGGTTATCATCAACAAATCTGTTTTCTAGGAATATCCTGTCTCCGCTCTCTAATGCAGGTTCACCACGATAGCTTATAGTGTAGTCAACTTCTCCGGCATAGAACTCTGCAAACCACTCACAGACCTTTCTTGCTGTCTCAGCATCGGATATAAGGTCATTCTCCAATGTCAAATCCTGTCCTGTCTGTCGTAACTGTGTAGAATAGGTGTTTTCTATCTTCTGATATTCTGTAGCTGTTATCTTCACCTTTTGTTCGGATGTGCTGTTGAATACCACATGATAAGCACCGCTATCGGTTATCGTGCCACCCTCTACGGCATATCCATAACAGGGTTTGTCGAATGTTACAAGGTTCTCTCCTGCTTCCGCATTGGCTGTAGCTGACACAGCCTTGCCGCCCTCTGCAAACTCGTAATATTTCACATTTACAGACTTGACACGCTCGGTCTGTGTGGCTGTCGGAAACTGCATCATGTCATGCTCTGTTATCTCGTAATCAGTCACCGAACCTATCAATACGCTGTTTAAGTGGACTCTCTGATTCTCGTTCGCATGGAACGTTATCACTATCTTATCCACCTCGAAAAACTCATGATGCAGATAAAAGTTAGTCTTATCAACATCATAATCATGCGTTTCTGATAGGCTACCGTCCTTATACTCGGCTATTGTCACGCTATGCGGATAAATTATGCCGAAGTTCAATGTAAGCCCTACAAAAGTCCATACGGCTTCAAATTGGATGGTTACTGTCAGTTCATCCCCTGTCAGGTGTGAAACTGCTCCTGTCTGCTCTGTACTGACTTCCTCAAAGAAATATGTGTCAGCCGTTGCATAGTCCAATTCAGCCGTTGCAAGGTTATATACATTCTCCCCGTTTGTCAGGTTGGGGATATTGGAATAATCCTCATAGTTTACTGCTGTCAGCTCATACTCAGGAATGATAGCTGATTTTATCGTTATCGTTCCATCTGCATCTTCATACAGTACACATCTTCCGGCGTTGGCTATCATCTGCAAACAGCTCTTATGCTGTTCAATGGGTAATGGGTTGTTTGTCCTGACTTTCCTTAATAACGGGTCAATAAATCCCGTCTCCCCCATATCCCTTAAAACTCTCTCGGCTAACTCATACAGGGTTATATTCCCTAGTTTCCCACCGTAATAAGTAGAAGTTGAGTAGTCCAAATATCCTACAGCCTTAAATGTAGCTGTGGAATGTGTACTGCTCCATGAGTTAAGAGCCAAATCCAAAGATGGTATTTTATATATATCTCCACTATCCAATTCACGACCATAGGTTACTTGAACTATCTGCTGTTCCTCTAACACCCTTGCATAGGAGTCAGGGTTGTCCATAGTCCACATCTGATCGTAATTGTCTATGGTAAACTCAAAAGATTTCTTAGGTAATTCCCTAGATAAGTGGTCAATCTCATTCAATCTCTTTGTTGATATAAGCTCCTTATTAGTGAACTGAAAGCCTATACCAAACATTATTGAATGAATCCTCATTCTCTGTTCCCCACCTACCATTGAGATAGGTGTTATCGTTATATGGTCAGAATTAAAGAAATTACCAATAGCGACATATCTTCCGGGCGTATCATTTTCATATGTATACGTCTCATTGCCGTTCGTTACGGTGAACTCTGTCGGATAAACCTTGCCAAAATCAATAGTGAGACCACCGAACCTGTCAATAATCTCACTAAATTGGAATGTTATAGGTTCAAACTCCGTAACTGCTCCCTGATTTAACACCCCGTATTGGTCAGGGTTATCAGGAAAGAAATATGTATCTGCATTAGCGAAATTCTCTTCTGCTGTAGCATAATAGGCTTCAAACTTGGAAGTCTCGAATATATCTGTTCGTGCAAAATCAGCTAGTGGAGTTGCTATGCTTGCGGCATCCTGCGCTTTGCGGTTTATCAGACCTAAGAATACATACACAAAAGAATCATTCTGATAAAACTTTTTCCTTTCTGCCTTGTATTCTTCGCTTGTCCGATACATTACTTCTCACTACTCCATGATATTTGGTCTACAATACCTCTATCAATAAAATTGACTTTGCAACTCTCATACCACCGAAAATTACCGTCACCCTCAAGCCAATAGGGTTGTGCGCTTCTGTCACCACAATACATGCCTACCTCGACCCAACCGCCATAGACAGGATCGGGAAACTTACACATGAACGTGAATCCTGAGATAAGTTCAAGTATTCCACTCCACTCAGCACGGGTAAGCCCACGCCATTCGAGATTATTTATCTTATAGTTGTCTCTGCCTACTCTCTCACCTATCAACTCCCCCAAACTGTTACGACCATTGTCTACAGCAGATGACACTATTACTTCCAATCCTCTTACAGGACTCGGAAGCCAAATTCCGTTCACACTTATACTACTTGCCATTCGAGCCACCTTAACAGACGGTCAAGCTCTGACCCTCAACCGTCCAATAGAGCTTTGGGTAATCCCATGCTCATCATCATCTTTCTTCTTGCCGCTTCCTGTTCTTCCTCGCTCAGAGTGTCGGTTATTATCCGATTATCCTCTGCTTCCTGCATAATTGGCTTATCAAGGTATTTATTCCTCTTATCCAATGCAGAACCTATTGCGGCTTTTATATAGAGACCTAGTTTCCAATCATCCTCATCTTGTATCATTCGCTTTTGCTTAAATGCTTCGGAATAAGGTTTCATTTTTCTTGGATTGGTCTCCCAAAACTGTTCTTCCCTCATGCCTATCATTAGAGCTTTCGGCAACCATTTCTCTCGAAAATACGACCTTAAACCCTTTATTTTCATGAGGTTTGTTTCCTCGATTATTTCTTCTCTGTTTTGCTCGTTGAAGTTTCCTCGTCCGTGTTCGCTTGGAGTGCCCGAAAAAAATCTGACTCTTCCATAGCCGTCTTGACAGCATCCATCACATCTTCCAACTTGCCCTTGTTGATAAGGTGCAATTCGATTTCTTTTCCGGCTTTCTCAGGGCTTTCTCCCATGCACATAGACACATATGCCCTAATGAACGAAAAGGACTTTTTCTGCATATCCCCCAAAGAGATACCCATATCCTCAAGATCACAGATCATGTTGACGCTCATATCCTTTATGGGATAAGAGTTTCCATTCAAAACAAACATCTTCATAGCTTCAATCCTCCAAAATTATCCTCTTATTAAATTAAAGGGGGCTTATTTCAGCCCCCATAGTTGATTAGCTAATCGGTACATTGGACTCAGGCTTAATAGCCGTAAGCCATCCCTTCTCTTCGTTGACCGTGTTTGAAATCTCAAGCTGATTAGCCGCCGCAACCTCTACATCTGACAGAGGAAGCTCACCCGGCTCAAAGGTGAAGAAGTAAGCATACTTCGCACCCGGAAACCATACAGTTCCCCATGTAGCCTTGTTGCTCTCTCTTGCTGTTTCTGATGCGGTCTTGAGTGCGTTCCAATCATCAATCAGACCACCCTCGCCGTCATTGAAGAATCCGATAGTCTTTGAGCCGCCTGAGTCTCCGAGACCCTTTGCGTATCTCCTTGCCTTATCCTCCTCAAGAGGAGTAACGTCTATCTGATCTGCTTCATTTGTTGAGCCGCCTACCGAATAGCAATTCTCCATAAGGTGAAAAGCTGACGGCTGTGTTCCTGCTGTACTCTCTATGGCAACCCCGAAGCGGGCGCCAATTGTCGTAAGTGCAAGCCTCGCCATGTTTATTTACCTCGCTTTCTTTGCATTAAAAAAAGAGCCTTTATCGGCTCTCTTAATCTATTACATCACTACCGCCTATCGGTCGGTAAAACCTCATTACACAACGCCACCAACTACCATCTGTCATAGGTGGGGATTGTTGGATTACTGAAAACGCAAGTGCTTTCATTTCTTCCCTCAACAGAGCTGATACCATATGGCAATCTTCCCTGTTTGTTGAATATACTTCACATTCGATGTTCTCCCTTACCATGTTGACAACATTGTTTTCAAGGTTGTTTGCCATTTCAGGGCTGTCTATCTCACGTAAATATATCGTAGGGGATGTTTTAGGCACTCTGTTTTCTCCAACAGAGACAAAATCCATTGTCGGATAGCGTTCCTTATATTTTTTTGTCATGCGTGTTTTGACGATTGTAAAGACTTTGCTTTCTATCTCTGCATACCAAATCATACGAATACCCTCTCAGCGATACTTCTAATAAGGTCTTGGTCTTTAAGGCGTGTATAAGCCGTAAACATAGGTCTTGTAGGACTTTCACCTGATGATGTATGCCTTACCCCATCAAGGGTTGTCCAATGCCATACATCATCCCATGCGTGTTTCTGTCCGGGGAACGTTCCCCTGCCTAGTTTTAATCCTTTTATCTCGCCTGAAACTGCAAACCGACCGCTACCAAATTCAGCCATAAGACTCGGAGATACAACCGCCTGTTTTACACCTTTACGGTAATACCACTTTCGGATTATCTTTTGCCGATCTCTCATGCTTATCGTGACTATCGCCCCATTCAGAGTATCTTCCGTGGTTGTTTCAAACCATATATACTCGCTATATTGACCTGTATTGGCTTGTGCGGTCTGCACTCCTGCTTTGGCAAGTTCTTCCGCAAGCTCCCTTGCTTTTGTCTTGAGCCAATCTGATATCTGATTTAGCTCTTCCCTTGCCTGTTGAATACCATCCTGAGAAAGCTTAATCCGTATCTTTGGCATCTTTAACCCTCAAAAGATAAGTGACAAAGTTTAAGGACTTCGCCACTTTTGTCACCTCGTAGGTTTCATCTGAGATTATTAAGCTCGTTTCGTCTATTGGTATCTCGTTTTTACGCATTACGAGAATGTGCGAATAACTGTCTTTACTCACCCCAAAGGCTCTTGCTTCGCTTTCCCCACCTTGGAACTGTATATAGCCCTTGAACTTAACAGGGGTATCATAACAAGGCGGTTTATGCCCTACTTCCACGGGTACTTGTTCTCCATCCACATCCTGATAGACTATCTCCCCGTTTTCGTCCTTGAGGTAAATAATCTCACTCTCCTTATAGAGTGAATACCATAGATCAGTTTTGTTCTTTCGGCACAGTCTCATTTCTCTTCTCGTACCTGACCTTTTCTATTACCTTGCGTTCTACAAGATAAGCTGTCCACTTATCGTTTATCTCAACGTAGTTGTCACCCACCTTGTACTCATGCAGGTTGTTAAGCAGGTCAGCAAATGCTTTTATTACCTTATACATATCAAACTCCTATTGTACTCGGCGTGTTCACAAAGTTAGGCAATGCACCTGTCAGAGCCGGACTTATCCATGCGGCATCATATGTCCTAGAGGTGTTGCCCTCGCTATGCGCCGTTTCGCCCTCCGCTCCTATCTTTGAGTATATGTTGTTACACATCATTGCTAATATGCTTACATAATTACTCAGCACCCTTGCCTTGTCACTGTCAGAGTAGTAGTTTGGGAAATGGCTTTGCCTTACAGCATATTCAATGACAAAATCGACAATAGAAACAGGATATCTTTCTATATCTTCATCTGTCTCTTTTAGATACAGCAACGCTTTCCCTGTCACTGCTCCTGCTAATTCTGTCATGTTTGCCATTACAGTCCAAACCTCTCTACAAGTAACTTCTTTAACTCCGAACCCGTATACTCTTCAGGTCTTTCAATGCCATTCTCGCTTGCCAACTTTCTCAGGTCAGCATTTCTCATGTTTACTATATCCGACTTAGAGTAGTGCTTCTTTTCGGTGTCTACCTTATCGGTATCTTCCTTATAAGCTACGGGCTTTACGTCAGGAGAGGTTATTTCCTCTCCTGCACGATAAACAACGCCGTTCTTTTTCATGGTGTGAGTTGCTATCATATAGCACCTCCTTATGCAACCTTCATAACGAATGTGCTGTCCATGTTCTCATAAGACGGAAGTACGATCTCCGATACTACGCAATGCGTATTTACGGGGTGATTGGTCAGATATGTGTAAACAGCGATACCTGCCTCTACAAGAGAGAAATCGCCGTCAAGCTGTCCTGCTGACCTTTCCTCCGGCGTATGACCGAACCAAACCGTACCAAGCTGTGAAATGTTACCTGCGATACCTGACACAACACCATCGGGGATGAATGTTGAGCTTGTATTGTCGGCTTCCTTGAACATCTGATTGTAAACAAGGATTGTGATGTTGTACATGTCAAGCATGTAAGCCTTAACATCGTTAGCCGTCAGTCTCATGCCCTCTTTGTAGGCTGTCACGCCAAGTATCTGCTTCTTGGTATCCTCTGCATTACAGAACATCTTCCATGTCTTAGAGTTCATGACGAACGTTGAGAGAATCTCGCCTGTGTAGTCCTGATGCTGTTCCTGCACATCAAGGATATCCTGTATAGGAGTAGCCGATGAAGGGCTTGACCACTTATCAGCAGTAGAAACATTCTCAAAGTAATGCTGTGACTTGTAAGCCACACCGTTATCAGGTGTGTAATCCACATAGTACACATCCTTACCGTCGATCTTGACAGATACCCTCGGTATTCCATTAGCAGGTGCGAGAAGTTGCCAAATCATCCTTTCAGGAATTACCCTTGCGCCGTTGATAAGGTCAAGGGGAGACTTCATGATCTCACGAAGCACCTGATTAGCCATATCGGGGTTGCCCTCCTGATATGAAGCGTAATCCTGCTCCTCTTTCTCAGTTACCATATAGCTCTCACGATAGAACGGCATCTGATTCTGAATGTCAGAAAATCCAATTCCGTCTCTCAGAGGAGCTTGTGCATCGAAGTTTGATGCTTTAAGAGCCACAGGAAGCCCCTTTGAACCCTTGATAAATCTCAGATCAAGACCCTCTTTCTTGTCTGTGCCGAAAAAAGAACGTCCAAGATAAGGGGGGAGTCCAAGGCTCTGCTTGTAATTATTCCATGCAATTCCCAACGCTCTAGCTGTGAACGCATCTTTAAGCTGTAATGCCATGTCTGTTTACCTCTCTTTCTTATACTACGGGCAGTGTTGAAGCTGTTATTGTGTAAGGAGTGCCATAGATAGTCACTCTCGGAACAGCCTTTTGTGCCGCATTTGCAATCTTGATTCCGTTCTCTGCCAACTTGTCAGGGTCAAGGATTCCTGCATACACATAAGTTCCTGCCTCGTCACCCTGCGTAACGTCAACATCTGCAAGGATGAATCCTACACAGTTGCCATCGTTTGAAGGGAACGGTGTACCTGCCTTTACAATCTTACGTCCGTCTACGACTACGCCCATGCTCTGAGGTACTAAGCAAGCCGCACCCTCATAAGGGAAAAACTTTAAGATTGTCTTTTCCTGTCCATACTCATGTACGATAGGTTTTCCCATTGTTTTTGTCCTCGCTTTCTTAAATGATTATTTGTAGTAGTCTCTAGCCTTTTGTGCATCGTCTCCGATACTTCCGAAAGACAGAGACTCCGCATTTTTAACATCAGCAGGTTTATCTTCATTGTTTCCACCTGCACTTGAACCGCCCGGATTGGTTGTATTCTTTGCTATCTTCTTAACCTCATCATTCCTTGCGGCGGTTTCTCTTTCCGAAAGGACTTTTCCAAGAGTTTCAAAGTTCAAAGAGCCATCTTCATTAAAGAAGTTGTCGGCATCTTCGCCTGTGATACCTCTCTCGGCAAGTTGCTTCATGGTCTCAGCTTTCTTCATTTCTGATTCAAGTTCCGCTATCTTAGCGTTGTTCGCTTCGAGCTGTTTCTGATATTCAGCTTCGATACGCTCTCTTTCCTTTTGAGCCTTTTCGGTCTCGGAAAGGTTCTGATCGTTGATAGCATCAAGCTGTTTCTGAATGTCGGCTTTCTCCTGCTTCAGCTTGTCAATCTCTGATTGTTTAGCTTTAGCCGCTTCGACTTCCTTTTGAAGTGCTGTTACCTTGTCTGCGTCCACTTTGAACTGTCTCGCCTTTTCCGCTTCTGCATCAAGTTCCTTATGGAACTGATTGAGTAATGCTGTCACCTGTTCCGGCGTAGCCTCGGGAAATTGCTTGATAATGTCCTCTCGTGTCATGTTTTGTCCTTTCTCTCACAACGCTTTTTTACGAGGTCGCATCCTCTGTGAGTGCTGTTTAACGCATCAGCCGCTTATTTTGTGTATAAAAAAAGAGCCGTTAGGCTCTTAGTTACCGTAGGTATTGAATTGTGCAACGGCAATTTTGCCACTCTTCAGGATGTTCCGCACCATTCCTAGACATATCATAGGGATAGAGCATTTCAGCTAACCCCACTTGATAATATTCGTCTATACCTTTTACCGATTCGTCCACTCCTACATGGGTTCGTCTCACCTTTTCATCTTTCATGGTGAGCCATTTCTTATGCCTATAGCCTTGATATTTGGCTATGCGGTAGTCTGTATTGTTTCCAACATAGTTAGTTTCGTTCTCAGCTAACATGATTGCTCTGTCCTTAGATGTGTAGAACTCAGCATCATATTTCAGAGTGGTATCAACTATAAACGAAGTTCTTTGCCGGATTTCTTCTCTCATTTCATCCGTCATGCCACTACCTAACAAGGCAAGCAATAGCAGAATGTAAACATCTACTTTGTCACAATACTGCCTGTAGAGCATTTCTTTATAATAGGTAATGTCCACGTTGGATAAATCGCCATGTATGAGCCTTTCCGCTTCTATCTCGTTAAAGAGCAAAAGAAAAAGGATCAGCAATTCATTTGCCAAATCCTCTCTGCGTCTCTTTTCCTCTTCCGATAGCTCCATTTCAGCGAAAAACCTGTCTATCGGTATTATCTTACTCATCCTAACAGTAAAAGCGTATAGTCAGGCTTCATGGTGTATACTTCGCCTGTTTCCTGACAAAGTACAGCCGAACCATGCTGTAGCTCATGCTTTCTTGCGAACTCAGGGAAATCAGCAAGGTCAGCTTCGGTCTCCGCTGTTATCATCTTTCCGTATACGTTGTGTTTGTCTATCCGCATCTGCTCGTTTATCGTTATCATCTTTCACCTCATCAGGATTATTTGCTTTCGCAAGTTCCAACTGTTTCTGCTGTTCCTGTTCCATTTCCTCTGCTGTCTTATATTTAGCATCGTAATATGGTTTGGATTGCAGATATGCCTTCTCGCTGTCACCCCACAAACCGCTCTTCTCTGTTGCGAGTTTAGGATGTACACCGCTTGCAAGAAGCATCTGAAGCACCTGCGCCCTTACTTGCAGGTTATCCGTAGGATTTCTGTTCACCTGTACGTCATAATCCATAATCCCTAAAGGACATGAATTATTAGTTGCCTGATTTAGTACATGGAGAATTATGGTGTCTAACCTCTTCTCGCTTTCTTTTATGTAGGCATCACGGAGTTTAGCTTTCTGCTTTGCCTTGCTATGGTTGTTCCGTAATTCCACAGCACCTTGGGTATCACCGCCTGTATTGCCTTGGTCGGATGGAATAGATAATATTCGATAAATATTATCAAACAGGTCATTCTTCGCCACTTGACTTTCAGACTGATTTAGTTCCTGTGTCATTATATCCACATCGGCTTTATTCTCGCCGTTATTGGACTTGACTACGATTGCCCCTTGCTCTTTGAGCTTGGCAAAGACCACCTCATCTACCTCGCAATTAACAAACTTCATCCAACTTTGAACGAATTGACCTATACTATCTGCTCTATTAGCCTGAATCTCGTTTATGGCATCCAACATGGTTATCACGAGTGCTATATCGCTTATTCTGTCCTGATTATTGGGATATTCGACTATAGGTATTCCACCAAAGGCATGAACTTTTTCTACGACCTGCTGTCCGTTATGGTCAGTTAAAGTCATTAACTTGCTGTTCTGTATGCGATACTCGTGAGTCTCAGAATAGCAAAGTTTGTAATCATTGCCATCTTTATCTTTAAGCATCTGTACGGCAAGCAACGGCTCTACTGTACTCCGCTGATATATGATATATGTGTTAAGAGGTGTGGGAACTACCACTCTGAATGGTACATCCCCGTCCTTTATCTGTACCGCCTTAAACCCTGTTCCGGCTGTATGTGTCCATTCTCCACAGATAGCATCACGGAGCTGTTTGTTAGCTCCTCTACAGTAGTCATTGAATAAGTCAACGGCTTTGCTTATATTTTCCTTTTCAGATAATGAAGCCACCTGTATAGGTTCTCCAACCTCTTGAGAATTAACGTATGTCACGATCTCCCATGCGTGGTTCTCTACTACCACATTGCGGATATCGTCACGTACTGTCTTTTCCCTGTATAAAACAGGTTGGTCTCCGTTCTTGTATCTCCAAAGATACTCAGCTATATCTCTATTCCTGTAAAATGTGCTTATAGTATCTCCTACGACTTTAACTATATTGTCTGCGTTTATCTCTTCTTCGTCCGTATAAGCCACTTTAAGCCCGTAATCGGCATCACGCATCACATCATGGAGTTGTTTGTCGTTTCGTTTGTACATAGCAAATAAAAAGGGCAGGACGTACTGCCCTGCCGAAAGGAAAAAGAAAATTAGATGAAAGGTTTTATCACATTATCACTTACTAATAATAACACAATATTTAGTCAATAGTAATATAAGAAAATGCGAAATACTGTGAAATTTTCGCTATCTTTCATTTGTCAAGATACGTTTCTCCATACTTCTTTTCAAATTCTTTCAATCCCTGATTAAACAACGTCAATGTCTGTCTGTAAGAATAATCGTTTTCTACAGCCAATACTCCCATTTTCTTATTATCAATATAATATCCGTACAATAAGTTGTAGTACATTTCCCCTTTTTCGCCTTTGAGGGATTTTATCTGCTCTATTATCGTATGTTTCAATTCAGTCTTGCTCTCTGCAAGTCTTATGCACTCTCTCTGATAGTCTACGACTTTGCCAACGACTTCTCCTATCCTGTCCGGGTTAGGGGATGACTGCACTCTTGGCTGTGTCAGATCGCTATTGCCTGTGCTAGTCGCTATGTCATACCACTTCTCAGCTTCCTTTAATAAATCCTTGATACGATTGTCAATATTGCTTACCTGAGATAAATAATCTTTAGTAATCATTATTACCGCCTTTTCCTAAATGGATTTTCTATAGCTTCAACTGTGTTTTTCTGCACCAATGGGTTTTTATCTATTGCTAACATTGTAACCATATCAGGTGCGTCATCATGTGGGTTCTTTGATAATTGACTATATGAACATAAATGAGACATGAACTGCCCCATTTCAGAATTTGCCCTATATCCGTTAGGGTAATCAGGACTTTCGGCATATGGGAATAACACATGGGCTACTATCCACGGGCTATTGACTATAATTCTTGTCTCTTTATTCTCCGTGGAATATTTCTTGTCTATATGGGTAGTACCACCCATTTCATTCACCTTTTCTTGTACTTTATCCGCTGTCCGGCTTCCCTCTTTATTACTTTCAAATATCGCTATCTGAACATGATTCTTAACAAGGCATTGAGCATTTAGATCATCCAACAACAGAGGGTCAATGGAACGGAATACGGTATCATAGAAATAGTAATCATCCCCATATTGCAGGAATACTCCAAGAGCATTGTAGTCAGTTCCCTTATCTTTGGTGTCACAATAAGCCCATATTCCGTCAGGATTTTTGATTTCTCCGTCCTTATCCAAAGGCAAGTTTTCATATCTCCGTAATATATCGGGTGGAAACAGCAATCCCTCACGTTCCACAGGCTCATTCTTATAGAGACATTTGTATGTGATAGGGTCTAAGGACTTTTCTATATCTTCAAAATAGGCAACATCAAACCCTACCCCATACTCATAATCGAAGTTACTCTCTCCTGTGTCGGGGTCAATATCAGGGATGGACAGAAAACGGCATCTGTCGTTGTGACTATAGATGCTTTTTAATCTGCCTATAACATCCCAAACGCTCCATCTTGTAGCAATATGTAATTCCTTGCAGGTTCTTCCCTTTTTCCCTTTTTTCTTTCTTGTTTTCAGATCGGTAGAGTACATAGTCCACAGCTTATCAAGCCTTATCTTTGACAATGCCATTTCTATGCCGCTACAAAGGTCATCACAACACAAGATGCCCTCGCAACGAGTAACACCCGTCTGTGACGCTCCTAATGCCCTGCATGTTAATGTCTTAAACGGTTTGAATTTTCCAAGGTTTATTTCCTCTTCTTTGGCATTGACGCTCTGTACAGCAACATCAGGAAATATCTCCTGCCATGCGTATTCTGCCACCTGACCCTGTTTTAGACCTACCCCAATAATATTACATACAACCTCATATACCATCCTTGTAACATGACCGCTGTGTGATGAAAATAGATTGCAGAGATCGGGAAACCAACCCATAAATGCGCTCAATGTCATTTCCTCAATTGTGGTCTTTCCCGTTCCCGGAGGTGAAGATATGCTCAGAATGTCTATCTTATCGTCTATCAGGTCTTGCAAAGCACCTACATAGCCTAGATTGATTAACTGCTTTCTGCGTGGGAGATAAAACCTATCTTCGGGGTCACGGTGTCTTTCAAGATAAAGATAATAACTATCTAATATCATACTCCTTGCTTCGGATAACAGGATTTTCCAAAAATCCTCTACAACCTCAAAACTTACTTCGTGTTCAAAAGCGTATTTTTCCAAAGCCCATATATCCGCACCTGTTTTCTGATGTGCAAATTGATTTATGATTTCTTTAGCCCTATGAGAACAGAATAATCCAAACTCCTTGTCTTTCTTATTCTCCAAAAGGTCATAAGAGAGTAAGGTCATAGCATTTATGACTTTTTCATCTATGCCGTTTATCTCTATGTACTTTTCATAGTTCTCTAGTGCTTCTTGTGGTGTCATATAAGTTTAGGGTAATCTATAAATTGAGTTTCCAACTTCTTAGGTTCTTCTTTAGGTACTTCTATTTCCTCGTCACCTCTGAGGAATCCGCTGTACCCTACTATCATAGGCTTTCCGTCCTTGAAGAACTTACCATCTATTGAACCGTTCTCAAATAGCATTGTCAGCCGCTTATGCAATGTAGGCACGGATAAGCCTACACCTTTGGCAAACTTCTCCTGATTTATCTGACCATTCAGATACAGCATGAAGTATTCCTCAAATGCCTTTGCGTCTATTTTCTTTCCACCGCCCTTGTTGGCAGGTGCATGTCCTTTTCTCATTATCCACCTCTACTAGGGGAGTGCTTTACCGCACAATTAACTTTCAAGGTTATGTTGTGCCACTCCCCACGGGGGCAGTTGGACTCGAACCAACGAATACGGGAACCAAAACCCCGTGCCTTACCGCTTGGCGATACCCCTACATCCATATTGCCGCTATTGCCATTATCTGTACTGCCGTAATGAGCGCAGATACGATAACCGTGTCTGTTTCTCTTCTCTTTGCTATAGCGACAGTAGCAAATGTCACTATCAGAATTGCCAAAAATACTGTTGTCGTAACCTTAAATCCTACCATTTTTTAACTCCATATATTTATTCATGTACCAATCGGACTTTTCCAAATCCTCTTCACCATTCTTATCAGCCGCCCTATAGCGGTATTTCCACACATTACAGATACAGAAAGCCATCACCTTTTCTTTTCCGAATACGGCTATCATTTCATCTATACATTCCATACCCCGGTTATAATGTGTGGGATGATCTACGTTTGACATATTCCGCTATCCTTTCTGCTATATCTCTATATTCTTCATCTTCCCAAACAACAATATTCTCCCTTAGAGCTTGTTCTATCAGCAAGAGAAAGTCTATATAAGGCATTTCTATTCTAACGGCATCTTGTATATCGGACATACTGTTTCAATCCTCACATCATTCTTCGCCACCACAAAAGGAGTATTCTGTATCTGTTTCATCATTTCTTTGTCAATCTCGACATTCTGCATCACGATAGCCGGAGAAAGAGCATTTATCATTTCCTCAAACACCTCTTTTGCTCTTTCAGCAGTGGCATAGTCAGCTATCCGTCCTGCTCCGGTGATTATCTGCTTTCCTCGCACTTGTATAAAACTGATATTATCAAGGTTTTGCATTAAGTCTCTGTACTGATTAACAATAAACATCAGCATTTCTCCATAATCTCGCATTGATACAGTATTTCAGTAGCCCACTTCTTAACATGGTCTGTATCTTTATAAACACCGTTTACGTCTTTTGTGACAGCTCCGTTTACGTTCCTTGTGATAGCTTCGGACAGTTCCGTTATTCGCTCACAGCTTGATACCCATGAGGGTTTACAGCCTAAAGGTGGCTTGTTATATACAGGTTTCCATGACTTTTCTTGTGTTTCTTCTGTGCTTTCAGCAGATAGTACCCTTTTCCTTAATTCCTTTACAGCTTCTCTGCATTGCTCATCGGTCATATCTTCGACCTTTTTATCTTGCCATTTTTTAGGGCAATCCTCACCGCTGATGTATCTTTCAGTTCCCCTTGCGAGTTCACACCATGTCGGACTGTTTATCTTATATTTGCAATCAGGAAACCTGTCACAATCCTTACACGCCATATCAGCCCCCTATATACCCATAACAGGCTATCTCGTCTCTCTTGAACGTGAAATTACCAATCTCAGGATATTCCAAAGCATCTTCTATAATCATCCTGTCCAAATCAGCCATGCAGGTAATATCTTTGTCGTACATCACCATATCCCTGCCGCTCTTTAGGATTATCAGCACATTATCTCTAGGCGGTGTTTCCTCGATAGGTTCTGTCCTGTCGTTGCAAATAAATTGAGAGACATTATCCGAGTGTATAGGAAACTCGCCCTTTTCAAGGCAAGTCACCGTGTACACCTGATTATTGAGCTTTATTCCCCGGCATCTGCCGCAACCCTCACATAACATACTCAAACTCCCTTTTGAGCTTCTTTATCTTCTTTTTCTGTTTCTCGATCTTCCTGTTGGCTTTTGCGAGCATTTCTTCCAAATGCTTTATATAGCCGTCCTGCTCCAAGATGAGGTAATCATTTTCATCCTCTTCTTTCAGGGATTCAAATATGGCTCTTGTTGCCATCCCTATCTTGTGATTCTCTTCGCACAGCTTTTCAATCCTCTCCAATCTCTCTTCGATCATTCCAATCCTCCTTGTTCGTCATTTTTAACACTTAATCTCTTATCTGACCTACATTCTAAGTCCTCAGAAGCCATTTCTCGCAAGTTTTATCATATCAGCCTATACTTGTTAGGGTGAAATTTAGACCTGCCTAGAAATGGACGAGAGACCCCTTAGAAACGATTTGTTATTTTCCGCTCGAACCGAAGCCCTGATTTCCTCTCTCTGTATCGTCCAATTCATCAACATATTCGATATCGGGGGTGTATACAGGCAATAGAACTATCTGAATAATCTTATCACCCTTATTGAATTTATGCGGTTCTTCGCTATTGTTATATAACTTGACTACAATACTCCCGGTATAACCAGAATCTATTACGCCTTCGCCTGTCAAGCTATGTTTTACATTCAGACCGCTTTTGGATTTCAAGAAACCGACATAGCCCTTGGGTATCTCCATGTGTACTCCTGTATCTATCACCTTATTGTCGTATATGGTAAAATCATACGGAGTTCTTAAATCATATCCTGCATCATCTTCGTGTGCGTGAACTACTTCAAACGCTCCCTTGTCTAACTTAACCCTCATTTCTTTCTCCTTTTTCTGTGAAACTCGCACTGTAGTAACTCCGCTCTTGAAACATGCCATTTAAGCTGACCATATTTCTTACAGTCTATGGTATAGATTTCTCCGTCCAATGTCATATTCTGACATTTGGTACAGTCATCACACTTCATCATCCTCTTATTCCCCATATCTCGCTCCTGACTTTCCCTAACCCCACCTTGAACACTCTTGTGACTGCCTTAATCTTATCTACCTGTTTCTCGTCACATCCCTGTCTAAGATCGTCAAGCTGTTTTCTTACTTCGTCGTTCCGTAAGGCTTCAACTACATCTATGTCAATCAGGTCGAACCCATTCTCATCGAAATCCATTTCCCCACGTTCCACCTTATCAACCACACTCTTGTAGAACTTATCTACTCCGCAGGTCATTTCTGCCATGACCTCAACCTCTCTCCGGGATGAGCTGTCATCCAACAGGAAATTTATATTGGCTTTCAAGCCCTCTATCTCGTCTCTGAGTGCCTTATCATATCCTACAGGTACTATTTTCAACTCCTCATAGTTTCCCTTGCTATAGTCCTCATAGGCTTCGGGAACTACGGTAATATTCTGTTTAACATTTCCCTCATTATGTTTAACAATTCCCTTATTACGTTTAACATCTTCCAACACTTTGCGGATATATTCAGACATAGAGCAATTCTGACTTTCTAAAAATTCTTTTATCTCGTCATTTATCCGTACCCCTATGAAGTGTTCTTTCTTATCATCTGTTGGTCTACTCATCTGCCTAGCCCTCTCTCTGACCTACTATATATTAAGTTTAACGGAATGTCAAATGTTTCGGGTTTTGTTTAACAGGTTTTAGCCTTGCGATTTAGCGAGGAGGTAACCCCGCCCCCTTCGCCAATTCCTACAGACCCCCTAGGGTATAGGGGAATTTCATTTGTTCGTATAATTTAAGTTATCCGAACATTAAACGGTTGCTTAATTGTACCGTACAAACCGCATAAACACGGCATTTTATAAACAGATCACGGGTTATTTATTGGAATTATCCGGCAGACCTTCGGATGTGCTTTTATTTATGTCAACCAAAACAGGATACATAACGGTTGTTTCTCGAACTTCTGTTCGATTACTGCCTGTGCCGCTCCACTGGTGGTATCTGTTCAACCAAGCCAAAGCACCTACGGGAGACCTGCGCCCGGATACGATGGAATCAGCCAAAGACCGTTCATTATTTTTATGCAGGTCGCACCCCGAACGGGT
>Ga0256407_10006919_pt1 | contig 17306 bp, 22 predicted proteins | sample RumenRJG_04DNA_FD_193489 | JGI IMG/M metagenome (GOLD analysis project Ga0256407, IMG submission 193489) | Bovine rumen microbial communities from Lethbridge, Alberta, Canada - RJG_04 | ecosystem: Host-associated > Mammals > Digestive system > Stomach > Rumen | place: Canada: Alberta...
TAAAAATTCAATGTTTAAAAATAATACTTTCCCCTATATAAAATCTATAACGATCGCCAGCAATTGGGTACAATAGCGTTATAGATAATTTTATGACTAAAATTATCTATAACTTTCTAGACATTATGTCAATTAATTTTATCATCAAATGCTTTGTATTATAATGCTTTTCTTAATATTTTTATTTTACGCTTTATGTACCCTAAGGTTATGGTGGAGCTCCAGGATACGGTTGTTGTGGTAACCAAGGTGGATACGGTACTGGTTATGGAGCAGCTATAATACTAGTATTATTTATTCTTTTAGTAATTGTTATTGGTGCTCGTGCTTGGGGCGGAAACAACTTTAATAACTAACTAAAAAACACTACCTTAATTGGTGGTGTTTATTTTCTATTAAACAGTTTATTAAACTAATATTTAAGTTATTATGCAACAACCAATTTTAAATTAATTTCGTTCATAAAACTCTTTAATAGATCTAATATATATTTAATATCTATTCCATTTGCATATGAATATTTATTACAATACTTTTGCCATAATTTATTTATTTTTTCACTTTCAATAATTCCATTTAATATTTGTTCATAATCATTTAAATATTCAAATGAATCTCTTTTAGTAAACGTATTTTCCATAGCTTTTTTCAAAATTGTTATATTAATTTCACTTTTTGATTTTGTTAAAAAATAATATACATCATAAAAATCCTTCATTCTACTATTAAATTTGCCACGTCTTAATATCGTTTCTACCTTTTCTGATAGGATGGTTTCAACATTATAAGTATTTATTAAAATCGTTTTATCTTCAAATAACAATGGATAATTAAATTTTAGTTCTCTTGGAGTGACTCTATCACCTGTTGATATATCTATTTCCAAATTGATTTTTAAATTATCCTTTCTACTAACTATATGATATTTATTACCACCATATTCATCTTCATCTCTTATGTTTGTTATATCTACTAAATCAAATTTAACTCCATCTCCCAGTTTAATACTTAATATTTCATTTAATACTTTTACCATTTTCTCTTTTGATACATCAATGCCAGTTATTGTTGTATCCATATCTTTTGTAGTTCTATTATCAATTCCAAACATTGCTGATAATAATAAACCACCTTTTAATATAAAGTTATCTTGATATTTTGAAACTGATATTCTTTCAAGTATTCGTTCAAACATATATCTTTGTAATATTTCATAATGATTTAGATTATGACTTTTTTCAATAGTCTTTGCTTTTTCTTTTATATCTATACTACTTACCATTTCATCATAACCTCTACTATTGTATTAACCTTATCATAAATACTAAATATTTTAGCATATTCAAGTAATAAATCAATATTCTTATTTTTACTATGCCAATAATAATCTAATACTCTATTTTGAAGTTCTAAATCAAATTCATCTTCGCTTCTTAACATATCGCATATACATCTTTCTGCATTATAAACTTTAACAGGATTTCCTAATGGACTTAATGCATCAATAATACCAATATTATAATAATTTTCAGATACTCTATGTACTTTATAATTACCTCTTACTTTTTTATCTCTTGGAACAGTAATATCTATTTCCATAGGAGTTCTATTAGTTAAATTCAAAATATGTAATGCAGTATTATAAGAAAATATTGCAAGTGGATATTTTTTTTGTGTTATATAGTATTCATCTTTAAAATTTTTAGCATCCATATACAATCCATGACTAACTCGTTCTATTATTCCTTCATCAATAAATTTTTGAATTAATGGTTTACTTATACCAAGTTTTAAAAAATCTGATGTAGTAATATATCCATTATTATTGTTTAAAAAAATTTTTATTTTTTGCTCGTTCATCATATCTATCACCTATTTACTTTCGTACCTACATTGTATCATTTTGCGGAACAAAAGTAAACACTCTTGCTTTCTAATTTTCAAAAATTTGATAATCGGAATATTTACTTCTCACATTAACCTAATACTAAGACTGAATATTACATAATATTTTTATTTGTATTATAAGTTTTTTTAGCGTTTTTTTCTTAAATTAATTTTCTACATGTAAGAGGAACTTGGGTTATGGAGCAGCTATAATACTAGTATTATTTATTCTTTTAGTAATTGTTACTCTCTCGTGCTTGGGCGGAAATAACTTTAATAACTAAGTAAAAACACTACCTTAATTGGTGGTGTTTTAGTATATATAAATGTTATTTTTTAATCATTAAGTACTATATTCCAAAGTTGTCTAAGATTTTCGTAAGTTAAAATTTCTCTAACTTTTTCTTTATCTACCCAAAAAGCATCCTGTATTTCATTCTCCTGTATACTTATTTTAGAATCTCCTTTTGGTTTAGCTAAAAAATACACTACTTCCTTATTAATATTCTTATTTTGAATATAAGATAATGAATATCGTTTTTTATTACAAATTTCAATATCTATATTAGTTTCTTCTTTAGTCTCTCTAATAGCTGTTTCTATCTCGCTTTCACCAGGTAAGATATGTCCTTTAGGAAACCCAATATTTCCTGATTTTTTTTGTCTAACTAACAATACTTTACCGTCTAGTTCAACTATTGCACCACAAGATTTTTCATTTATCATTTTATCACCTACACAAATATTATCTATTTAGTTAATCTTAGCAACAAATTCGGAATTGTACTCCGAAAATGTATATTATTTATTCGCTTTAAATTATTAAAATCAAAAAGATTTTATTGAATTACATTTTTTACTCTTTCAAATATATTATATCAGTTTATATATATTACTATCTAAAAAAATTAATTATATTAACAAGCTGTTGTTTACTGGAAATACACTTTATACCTAGTTCTACTAGCATATTATTCAAGTTTATATATTTATCATCATCCTCAACAATAATTATTGTTTTTTTATCTTGCACATTCTGCATTTCATTAAATACATCATAATATTCCATATAATTAACCTTTATATATTTTTAAAAATTCATTCCAAATAATTATCATATCATCAAGCGCAGAATTGTTTTCCTTAGTAGTTTTCTTATTCTCGATCAAAATATTTTTTAAGTCGCATATACTTATATACCTGCATTCATAATTTTGTATAATTTCATTAGTATCTAAATTTTTCTTAGAATCATCATACTTAGAATCACAATAAACTATATAATAATATATTTCAACCAATCGATTTTTCCCACTACCATGATAGTTTTTACAATAATACTTTATTACATAAAATGGATTTATTCTTTTTTCATCAATTGTAATTCCTGTTTCTTCTTTAATTTCTCTTTTTAAGCCTTCTTCTAAAGTCTCATTATTCTCTAAATGTCCTCCTGGAAATTCATAGTGCTGCAACCCATTAGAATAGCACATTAATACTTCATCATTTGAATTAATAAGGATAGCCCTTGCCCTAGTAGTTACCTCATCAATTTCATCAGGAGTTATATTATCATAATTATATATTTTTTCAATAAATTTCATTATATCACCTTACTCTTCATCAGTCTTTTAAATTAAAGATTTATAATTATCACTTATATTTAATTATAACTAATACAAAAACAGTTTATCAATAATATATTCTTAAAACAGAAATTTTCCATATATTATCTAATCAACTAATTTACATAATTAATAACTTCTTGCAGAGTTGTATTAGATCGAATAGGATATCTTGGGATATGATATTTATCTTTACTTCTATTAGCTTTAGTATTACCACCTATAAACGCTAAATCAAATCCTGCTTCCTTAACAAGAGAAATAGTTCTAACATCATATGCATAAAAAGGAAAGCAGAATGATAATTTAGATTTAGTTATATCGATTGATTTTTTTAAATCATTTCTAACTTCTTCATCACTTGAGCATAACATTTGCGCGCCCCTAGACACGCCTGAACACATACCTCCTTTATGCATATCATTAGTATGTGATTGAATATCTAAATAAGGAGATTTATAATTATTAATATCCCACCAACCAGTAATTAAGAAAAGAGTTGCATGAATTTTATATTCTTCCAAAATAGGAATTAATTTATTACCATTATGAGTACCAGTTCCCATCGCACCATCATCTACAGTAATTAAAACTGATTTTAACGGGATTTCAGTAATACCATACATCCAATCTCTAAACTCCTGCATAGTAAGTGTTTTAAAATTATTTTCTTTAAAATAATCTAAATGAGATTTAAAATCGCTTACTTTCTCACAGATAGATTCATCACATTTTTCATTCAAACTAGGGTCATAAAAGAAATGATAATTTAAAACAGCAATATCTTCTGCAACCTTAGACTTATCTAATACTTTAACACTTCTTTTAATAGTTTTTTTATTTTTATGAGAATCTTCTACAGTATAAGCTACTTCATAATCTCCTTCTTTAGAAGAATCAATATTATTCTTAGTTTTAACTTTTTTAGTAATATCTCCATCATAATTATCTATAGCTTTATACCCTGGTTCTCTATATTCACTACCAACAGTAATAATAATATCTCCACTTTCTAATATTAACTCTGGTTTAGTTTTATCTTGTACAATAATTTTTCTTGTAGTTTTACTACTTCTATTTTTATATTTAATTTTATAAGTTAATTTATACTCACCTAATTTATTAACATCATACTTACCTTTAACCTCAATCTTTTTAGATAAATCTAATTTTTTATATGTTGCTTTATACCCGGGCTCTTTATATTCGCTTCCAAGTTCTACTCTAACAACTTCATTTCCTAATAATTTAATTTTTAATGGAGAAGTTATTTTTAATAAGTTTTTTACTACAAAAATGCATACTACTATAATAATAAATGCCATTATAATAGATTTTTTCTTTAATTTTCTTTTTTTTCTACTCATATAATCACCATAATAATTATATCAAAAAAAGTGGCATATAAAAAGCACTCAACTTATAAATAATCAGAAATTTATTATATTATAAGGTTTTAAAATAATCTCTTGCTCTTTTTATTAAATCTGTAACATATTTACTTTTTATGTTTTTATAATCTTCTCTTAATATATTCCCATTATTTATTAAATTTCTTTTAAAATCAGAATAATCTTTAGCTTCTTTACTATTTTGAACTAAATAATTTTTTAATAATAAAAAGTCTCGATATCTATCTGAGTTTGTATATGCAAGATGAATATGAATATCTCCAGATTTTGTTTCTTCTTTGGTATTTGCAAAAAATCTGTATATCATTCCAGTAGAATGATTACCCGAAAAGAATCCTAAATCTGTAATTATTTTTGAAAACTCTTCCATTTCATTTTCAGAACTTGCACCTACTAATACATCTATGATATTTTTTCCCCACATGTTTTTTATTGCAGTAGATCCAACATGATTAATTGGTGTATTATAACCTAATTTTTCTTTTAAAGTATTTTCTATTCTATTATATAGCTTTTTGTTTTCACTATAATTCTGCCTATGTAATTCTACCATTTTACACTCCTAAATTAATTTGCTTAATAATTAAATCTTTTTCTCTAAATCTATACCCTCTAATTTGAGAGACAGGATTATCATCTACTATATGTGATGTTACATATATTACTCCATCATCTAACTCCACCTGACCGCTATAACCACAATTAGAATTTATATTTCTATCATAATCTATTGGAAAAATTCTTAGTACTATTTCATCTCTATTTTTTTCTAATAAATCCTCTTTAGTACAAATACATCCCATAAAAACATTCCCATGAATTCCAGTTCCTACAAAATTTGCATAATCAAATCTATATGTTATTAAGTAATTATCACTTTTTAATTTTGTTATTATCGGTCTATGACATGCAGGTATTGGCATTTTATAAATATCACTCCAAGACTTGCCTTTATCATATGAAATGGTCTTCAAACAATCAATACCCTGATGTGAGTTCTCTCTCATCAAAGCTACTAATGTGTTATTATCAAGCGTAATTATACTAGTTTCACATACATCATATATATCCGATCTTGCTAATAAACTTTTCTCCCAAGTGTTTCCTTTATCATAACTTGTATATAAATATGTTTCTCTTTTTTCATTATTATTTTCATGTGTTGATGTTATCAATCTATCATCTAACTGTGTAATTTTATCTGGAACAATCCCATTAATTGTTGCTTTAATTGGTCCACTTATTAATTTAAAATCATCATCAAAATTCCACATATATACATAACTATTCTTTTTAGTTTTATCACCATTCAAATACCAAGTAGCTAACATTATTATATTTTCATCTTTCATTTTACATAATCGCGGGCAGTCCCATCTTCCACAATCACTTAATTTAGATTGTATAATCTTTCTTTCACTCCAAGACTCACCTTTATCATAAGATTAACAATAACAAATATTATATTCTTTTGTTTCTTTATTCATTTCTGCAAAAGAGCATATCAATCTATCATTAATATCTATTAAATCAGTAAATGCTCTATAATACTTGTCATCCTTACTTATTATATATTTTTCAATCATAAAATATCACCTTTAAACCACTATACTATCAATTACATTTCCATCTATATCATAGATAGTAAATTTCTTATTATTATATAGCATATATGTAGGTTTATTACCATCTCTAGGCAAGGAAATTGAACCAACGTTAATATATGTCATATCATTATTTTTCTTAATGTAAGGTATATGTTCATGGCCATATACTAGCATACCTTTTCTATTAAATTTTCTATTTTTATCAAAACTATACTCATTACCATGTGTTAAATATATATCTAGTCCATCTACACATATTAAAGCTAAATTATCACATATTGGAAAATCACTTGATTTAACATCTACTAAAGAATCACAATTACCTTTTAGACATATAATTTTATCTCTATATTTCGTTAATATTTCTTTAACATTCTTACTATTTACTTTATATTTTTGATTATATGTAGGTCCTACATAATATAAATCACCTAAAACAACTAATTTATCTATTATTTCTTTTTCTATAATTTTTTCAATTCTATTTAAATTATTATCAATTCCATGTATATCTGATATAAATAATATTTTCATTCTATCGCTCCTTTCTAACCCAAATATTTAAATAATTTTTTTAACATTAGTTCTTGTTATAAGTATATCAAAAGCATTATTATTATTCAATAAAAAACACTACCAAAATTAATTAATAGTGTTTCAACATTCTACTTCATACTCCTTCATTTTATTTAATTCAACCTGTTGTAATTCTCTTATCATATGTGCTAATCCTTCAATATCATAATTTGCTAAATACTCAAAATATTCAGTTCTTCTTTCTTCTGGTATTACAATTGGTATTTCTCCACTAGAAATAAGTTCATGATTAATTAAAACTCTCCCAGTTCTACCATTACCATCTTCAAATGGATGAACATGTTCAAAGTTTATATGAAAATTAGCTATATTTTCAATTAATGGTAAATCGCTATTTTCATAGTTATATAATAATTCACTCATTTTACTAGGAATCAAAAATGGTTCAGGGGGTACAAAATCAGCTCCTTTAATAAATACTTTTCCTTTTCTAAAACCAGTTGTATCTTTAATATTTTTATTAATCAATTCATTTATTTTAATTATAATATCATTATCAAGTTTACCAATATTTTTAAGTGAATGAGTAAGAGCATATTTTAAATTTATTGCTTCATACAATTCTCTAGGATTTACATTTTGTAATGGTAAAGATTCATCCACAAATAATATTGAATATGTTTCAGCATAAGATAAAGTATTACCTTCAATTGCATTAGAATTTTTCACACTTCTTGTTATAAAGTTTTCATAATAATTCTGATTCTTGATAGCTTCTAAAAACTTATTCATTATATCACTTCCACAATTTAATTTTATCATGTTTTATAAAAAAATACTATATCAGATAAATACAAATAATAATTACTTATATTTTTTTAAATCTGCATTTTCAATCTTTGATTTAACTCCCAAAGAGCTGTTTTATTACTATCAAATTTTAATTTTTTATATGCCTTATCATAAGTAAGCCACTCATATTGTTTATGCTCATCAGATAATATAATGTCACTATTTTCTATAAATACACCGAATGAATACTCGGTAACAACATATACATCTCGTCCCCAAGTAAAATCACCTGTTACATTAATAACTGGAATAGTTGATGTAGATGATAGTTTTATTATATCTTTAACACTAATTCCAGTTTCTTCTAAAACTTCTCTTTTAACAGTTTCAACTAAAGTTTCATCATCTTCTACTCCGCCTGAAATTGCTTGCCAAAAATTCAGTTTTCTTCTATAGAAGATACAATACTCATACTCATTTTCTTCATTTTTTCTATACAAAAATACTAATACTTGTTTAGGTTTTCTCATCTAATATGCACTCCTTTGTTAACTTCCAAATCCAAATAAATTATTGCTCTCGTATTTCTTTAATGATTTATAGAATAATAAAACTGCTATTATAAACCAAAATATAGTTAATAATACAATTATTATTAGATTGGTAATTGATAAGTTTTTTACAATTTCAACTGGAATTGCTCCTAATAATAATGATGGCATTATAAAAGTAAATATAAATCTTAGTACTCCTATAAATGCTCTCCGTGATATAAGGAATTACTAAAAACATTCCATGTAATCCTTGCGATACATTACTCCATCTATTAAATAAATTATATAAAAATCCTTTATTATCATTATTCACTATTATTAAGTATATCTGACTCATTTTTCATATTTACTAATATATTACCAATCACAGATTTAATCTTATTATATTCATCAGTATCAGTAATATCCTTAACTGTATCTTCTACACTATCTTTATTATACTCATTAATATATATTTGTAACTCATTATTTGAATTATAAATATTATCTGTATATACAATATAATCCTTATTATATTCATCACTATGGTAAGTTAATATAACGTCATATTCTTTTAATTTACCACTTTCATCTATTGCATCAATCTTCATTATTTAGACTTTCCTTTCGTAAAATCAATACTATCAATTTCTTCATCACGTTTTAAAATAACTCCACCACGTTTTACTAAACTATCATCTAGTTTTTTTGCTTCTTCAAAAGATGATACTTGCGATAAATCTAATCTCTCTCCAACATTAGAACATACTGTATAAAAATTACCTCCAGTGTTTCTAAAATTAGGAATAAGATATATATTAACTTTCTTTTTTGGTGGTTCAGTACTAATTCTAGCACTCACTTCATTTTCTAGATTAGTAACTATATTTTTATACTTATCATACCAAGTAAACATATCAGTTCCATCAGAAAATCTAGACTCTTGTATATAAGGTATATAACCTAAACTAGATATACATTCTAAAAACTCACCTATTCTATCATCAAGAGATAACTGATTTTTCTTATATGTTTGTAAGTACAATAAAAGCTTTTCAGTAGTTTCTGGATCAAAAGTTACTAATTTATCATATATAACTCTTACATCAATACCATCTCTAATAATAAATTCTCCATGATTAGGTATTCTTTTTAATATCTTTATTATACCTATAAATTCATTCCTTATAAATGACCAAATTTCAGCTAAATCCAAATTCCTATATTCAGATAAACTATCATGAACTATAGTTTCATAATCTCTATTATTATTTCTATAACTTAAATACCAAGAATGCATCTCATCATTATCAGAAAAATATGCTTGCCCATATAACGGTATTTGATTATGACTATGAATATAATTTAAAAACTCATCTTCCTTTTCACTATCATTAAGTATTTTAGAATCATACTTATTTAATATAACATCTATCTCATTAATAAAATTCTTAAATTCATCTAGTTTTAATATTTTATTAAACCATAACCTCATATCAGTATTATCACTAAATCTTACTTTCCATACTCTAGGTAACACATGATTATCTAAAACATAATTTTTAAATTCTTCTTTTCTTTTATTATATAAATCTATACTCATTATATCACCCCTAATACTTAAAACTAACCATCTTCTTAAATTCATCTAAATAAGCATTAACTACCTTAGGATTATCCATGATAAACTTTTTAATCATATCTATATTACATTTCTTATCTTTTAAATAATTAATATTCTTTTCAAGTTCAATAGGACTTGCAGTATATAAATCAGCATTTTTAAGTATTAAACTCTTTATATCATTATCAGTAAAACCTAATACTTCATAATATATTTTATTTAAAGCAGTAATTCTATTATTACCAACAGTAATCATAAAAGGATTTAATCTAAATGTATTAATAATATCTTCTTTATTTAATCCCAAAACTTCCAAAAAAGAAATATTGTTCTTAACAACATCAATACTAGCAAAAAACATTTTGTCATTTTCTTCTTGAAAATTATCTAGTTCTTCATTAGAAAAGCCATATTCTGTCAAATAATTATATACTTCTTCTGGCATTAAACATCATATCCTTTCAACACTTTAAGTTTTTTATTTTCCTTTTCTAATATATTTACTTCTTGTGATAATTTAGAAACTTCATTTTGATATAAATCACTTACATCTTCTAGTTCTTCTAACGATAAATCATCAACAGTTTTTACTTTATTATCTAATTCTTTTTTATTTTCAATTATATTTTTATATTCCTTTAATTCAATAATTTCATCATTCATATTACATAGCTCTCCCATAAGAAGTATTTAATTGTTCTTTTAAACTTTCATTTTCTATAACTAATTGTTCTTTTCTAGATAGTAAAGAATCCCTTAATTCTATCAATACCTTTACTTCTTTTTTCTTTTTATCTAAAGTATCAATATATTCGTTAATTGTTCTAAACTCAGGAAGCTTCCTTTTTTTCCTTAATGAATTTAGATAATCCATTACTCTCTTTCTAACTGTATCATATTCACTACTTAAATATTTTTCAGTAAAAAATAATTGTGGAATTATAATTTTATCTTTATTATTGCTCCAAAATTGACCAATTTCCCCATAAGTTTTATCTTCGATATAATTTCCATTTGCATCTTTTTTGTATGTCATAAAAGATTTGTTTGTTCCACACTTAAAAATTTCTGATAGTTCTTCTTTGCTTTTTACTCTTTTAATCATTTCTATAAATATATTGATTCTTCTTTGATTACCTTCCATACTGTTTTGGCCACTTTTAGTATTCATATAGTAATCATCAAGTTTATCTCTTAATACAGTATCGTCTTCCATTATTTTTTCTAAAACGGGTTGTATCTGGTCTTTATTATGATTCCAGAAACGACCAATTTCACCATAGGTTTTATCTTCAATATAGTTACCATTTGCATCTTTTTTGTATGTCGTAAAAGGTTTATTTGTTCCAGCCTTAAAAATTTCTGATAGTTCTTCTTTGCTTTTTACTCTTTTAATCATTTCTATAAATATATTGATTCTTCTTTGCCTACCTTCCATACTGATTTGGCCACTTCTGGTATTCATATAGTAATCATCAAGTTTATCTCTTAATACAGTATCGTCTTCCATTATTTTTTCTAAAATTGGTTGTATCTGGTCTTTATTATTGCGCCAAAAGCTACCAATTTCCCCATAAGTTTTATCTTCGATATAAATTCCATTCACATCTTTTTTATAGATAGTAAAAGGTTTGTTCGTTCTTCTATTAAAAATTTCTGATAGTTCTTCTTCGCTTTTTGCTCTTTTAATCATTTCTATAAATATATTGATTCTTCTTTGATTACCTTCTATACTGTTTTGACCACTTTTAGTATTCATATAGTAATCATCGAGTTTATCTCTTAATACAGTATCGTCTTCCATTATTTTTTCTAAAATTGGTTGTATCTGGTCTTTATTATTGCTCCAAAAGCTACCAATTTCCACATAAGTTTTATCTTCGATATAGTTACCATTTACATCTTTTTTGTATGTCGTAAAAGGTTTGTTTGTTCTTGTATTAAAAATTTCTGATAGTTCTTCTTTGCTTTTCGCTCTTTTAATCATTTCTATAAATATATTGATTCTTCTTTGATTACCTTCTATACTGTTTTGGCCACTTTTAGTATTCATATAGTAATCATCGAGTTTATCTCTTAATACAGTATCGTCTTCCATTATTTTTTCTAAAACGGGTTGTATCTGGTCTTTATTATTACTCCAAAATTGGCCAATTTCCCCATAAGTTTTATCTTCGATATAATTTCCATTTACATCTTTTTTATAGGTAGTAAAAGGGGTGGTTGTTCCAGTCTTAAAAATTTCTGATAGTTCTTCTTTGCTTTTCAATCTTTTAATCATTTCTATAAATATATTGATTCTTCTTCGCTTACCTTCCATACTGATTTGGCCACTTCTGGTATTCATATAGTAATCATCGAGTTTATCTCTTAATACAGTATCGTCTTCCATTATTTTTTCTAAAATGGGTTGTATTTGGTCTTTATTATTGCTCCAAAATTGACCAATTTTCCCATAAGTTTTATCTTCGATATAATTTCCATTTACATCTTTTTTATAGGTAGTAAAAGGTTTGATTGTTTTTCTATTAAAAATTTCTAATAATTCTTCTTTGCTTTTTGCTCTTTTAATCATTTCTATAAATATTTTAATTTTAGTTTTACGCCCAATTTTACAATTGGCAATAAAATTATTAATATCTTCTTCAGTTAAAGAATTAATATCTTTATATAATATATCTATATCTTCTATGTCTCTTAAATTATCATAATAATCTATTAATGATATATTGTTTTGATTTAATATATTAATTATATATCTTATTCTATTTCTGATTTCACTATAAATATCATTTTCATTATCTAAATTAATAAAATTCATTAATTTCTTTATATCGATATTTAATGAATAAGTTAAATATTTATTATTATCATTACCTAATGATTCTTTTATTAATCTTTGAATAATGTTTTGATACATTTCATATTTATTTACATCTTTAAATATATTTTTATCTGATAGCGATTGTAATCTATTTCTTATATTATCTGTATTAATGTTATTTCTTTCAAGTTCATTTATACAATCTAATATAAATCCTAAATATGATGTTATACCATTACTTTTTGCTTGTTCTTTTAATTCTTTAGATTCTTTTCTTTCATCTACAGATAAATCAGAATTGTTACCAATATCATTATTAATGCCTTCTATATTTAAATAGGACTCTTCTACTTCATCTAGAGTATATTCTTTAAAAACAATATCATATGCATCTAACATGTAATTAACTATACTCTCTAATCTTGTTGGAGCAGTTGTATCCCAATAAGCGCTATTTTTCCACCAAGATATTAAATGTTTTGCCCCTTTTTCACTTAATTTATTTACTTCACTAGATGTTGGAATACAATTAAATAAGACAGTACCTCCATTCGAATAAACAGGGATTATATGTTCTAATACAATATCATTAGGACTATGTATTATCTTTCCGCTATAAGGACACATATATCCTATAGTATTACCAAATTCGTCTTTTGCCTTAAAATATTTCCATGCAAGATTATGTAATTTATTTTTATCTAATAAAGAAATTAATCCTTTAGATGCTGTTCTTTTTAGATTACCATTTATTTGACTATCAGATATTAAACTTATTTCCACTAACATCACCTACCTTATGATAATATAATTATACAATATTTTTAATTATTTTTATACACTAGTATTAAAATTTAATATAAAATATTGTGAAACAACTACCTATTTGGTACAATTATTTAAAGAAAGGAAAAGAGAAAATGAATGAAGAATACGAATATAGTTTTAAAACAAAGGATATAGAACCTTTTATTAATTATTGTAAAAAGAATAATTATGATTTAGTTAATGAATATGAGCAAGTTAGAACACTTTACAAAAATGGTGGTAAAATAATGGCAAGAATTACTAAAAATACTTATAAAGATAGTATAAGTGAAATTCTTAATTTTAAAGATGATAATATAAGTGATTCGATACTTAGAATTAGTCGTGAGTCAAAGGATTTAATAATTACAGATGATAATAGAGAGTTTGTAGATTCATTAATTAATATCTTAGATTTAAATGACAAAAAAGAGTTAATTAGGAAACGCATTGTATATAAAAAGAAAAATGTAACATTTGAAATTGATAATTATTCTAAACCAATAATGAAAGTAATAGCTATTGAAGGAAATAAAGATGAAGTAGATAGAGTTTATAATAATTTAAAAGATATTATAGATATGAATAGAATTGATTAATTATATAAAACAAAGCAAAGTTTGTGTAGGCTTTGCTTTTATTATTAATATCATAACTAAAAAAGAGAAAAAATTCTCTTTAATCTACTTGCCTTAACTATTAAATATATTCTATAGGTACCAGATAATTATCGTCATCGTATGCTATTATATTCTTTGTCATACATAATACAATTCCATTACCTTTTTGCGGTTCAAAGTTATTTACAACATCAAAATTTTTAATTGCATCTTTTCCTGGGTTAGCACTCTTTTTAATTTCTATTGGATAAATAACATTATTGTAATTAATAAGTAAATCTATTTCTTTTTGATTATTATCTCGATAATAATATAAATGTTTTCTAGCATCTTTTCCACAGTTTACAAAAGATTTAATTATTTCATCTACAACATAAGTTTCAAATATAGCTCCACTATATGCACTTTTTTCTAATGTTACATAATCAACATATCCTGCTAGATAACAAGCAAGTCCAGTATCAGTGAAATATATTTTTTCTCTTTTCACAGCTCTACCTACACTATTATTCATATAAGGTTGTAACATATAAATTATACCAGTATTTTTTAATATTGAAAGCCATGAATTTACAGTTTTATCATCTATTCCAACTTCAGAAGCAACAGATGTTGCAATAAATTCTTGACCAGTTCTAGCTGCTAATGAAGATACAAATTTAATAAATTTATTTTCATCTTTAATATTTATCAATTTTCTTATATCTTTTTCAATATAGGTTCTAAAATAATCACTATAATACTGTTCTATTTCTTTATCTGATGTATATAATTCTGGATAAGAACCCTTATATATTTTTTTATATAATTCAATTGTAGATTTATATTCAGTTCGTTTCCTTTTTTTAATATCATTAATTTCAGGTATAAATAAGTTACTTTCTTTTCCTTCAATTTCTCTTTCTGATAGTCCATATAAATCAAGTATACCAACTCTCCCTGCCAGCGACTCAGATATTTCTTCCATTGTTTCAAATATTTGACTACCAGTTAGAAAATATAGAGTTTCAATTTTTTCTTTTTCACCAAAGATAATTTTTTCATTATCATTATCAACAATCATTTTAATATATGACAATAATTCTGGAGCACGCTGAAATTCATCTATTATTAGCGGTGTTTCATGGGTTCTTAAAAACAACTCTGGATCATCTTGGGCTTGATTTCTAAGAATTAAATCATCTAAAGTTACTCTATTAATTTTTCTATCTAACTTCCTAGATATATAGTTTAATAAAGTACTTTTTCCAACCTGTCTTGGTCCAGTTATCATAATAACCTGATACTTATCAATCATAGAAATTAGTTTTTCTTCTATCGTTCTTGAAATATACTTCATATTATCACCTGCAATAATGATAGCATATTTAATCGGCATTGTCAACATTTTCGGAATTGAACTCCGAAAATGTATATTTTTTTGTAAACTCAATTATTTTAAATATTATATGTTTTTACATATATTTTTTATTAACATCAAACTTTAATTAATAATTTATCAAGCAAAAAAGAAGCTATTGCTCCTTTATAATATATTTATTTATGACTGATTAATCTTTATTTTATATGGTTTGTTTTGTTTTCCAGTACCACCTTTAAAGGCAGTATCTTTAGATAAGTATATAACAGGGTTTATATTCTTTTTTAAAATAACACTACTTAAACCAGTTATATCTCCTGAATTATTAATGGAAAGTGCTCCTGTAAGACTTGTATATCTAAGTGTTAGTAACCACTGATTTTTATTTCCATTTATATTAAATATCCAGCTTTTAGTAGGTACTCCTCCTCTTGTTGAACAATCCTCTACATCTTGAAAGCATGGATTATCAACACCATTTGAAAATGTATAAATATAATCACTAGGATACATTATAGCTAGTTTTCCTATCCAGTTTTTAACTCTACTACTATATCCTATATTACTTCGCTCACAACTATAATATGCAGAACCATCTCCTGCATCTGTTCTACAGGCAGAAAGATAATATTTTACATCATCAATAAACGGCTTACTAGCATCAGCTAAAGAATTATAATAATCTCCATTAAGATAAGTTTTCAAAGTTGCATTTGGCCAGTCGTTCGAATCAGATGAATTCCAAGCTCGAGTTTCACTTAAAAATTCATTTTTCATAATTTTAACTCGTTGTTCCAACTCTCCAGAACTATTTTCAACAGTAAATACACCTATTACTCTCCACAATTCTCCATTAAACTCTACATAATTATAAGGATTATCTCCAATAAATCTATAATCTGTAAGCGCTGTAGTTTGCTCTGTTGCAGGATGAGAGAATGTATACATTTGATGTGAATCGCCACTACTATAACTATTAATATTAGAAGCATTTGCTTTTCTTACTAAAACATCGGCAAAATATCTAATAACTTTTGTTTCTTGAGCTAGGCAATCATTACTATCAACCATTTCATAAATAAAACCTTTATTGTATGTTATTTGAACTGTTTTCTTGTTAGTTATATCAACATCATCAGTCACATTTTTAACAGGTCCTTCTAAATACCCTTTCTTAACTAATTGACTAACTGGCATGCATGAGATATTCCCATTAACACGCTCAAATTTAGATGTATTATCCATAACATATAACTTAGCCGCACTAATTACAATATTTGTTGTAGTTTGATCTACATCACCCTTTTTATTCTTTAATGAATTAGTTACCTTTGGTATAACAAGCACAAATATTAAACCAATGATAACTACCACGGCAAGTATTTCTATCAAAGTAAAACCATTTTTTATCTTATGACATTCATTTAAGGATTTTTTTAAACTTTTATTCACCATAGTCACCCCAATTTAACTTATTAGTATTCACTATAAAAATTATAATATACATATCAAAAATATTCAATACAAATATTATTATTTTCTTTTTGTTTTGTAACTATTTACACCCATGCAAAAGAGAACAGTTAACCTATTGAGTAGTATTAGCTGTTTTTTCTTCTTTTATTTTTTCTAATTCCGATACAGAATATGGATTGCCTTCAAATAACCTACGCATTGC
>Ga0256407_10006921_pt1 | contig 17304 bp, 17 predicted proteins | sample RumenRJG_04DNA_FD_193489 | JGI IMG/M metagenome (GOLD analysis project Ga0256407, IMG submission 193489) | Bovine rumen microbial communities from Lethbridge, Alberta, Canada - RJG_04 | ecosystem: Host-associated > Mammals > Digestive system > Stomach > Rumen | place: Canada: Alberta...
GGTAGGAATGGTTATCCTTCTGAAATATGTCTTCCCTACGACAGAGGTTGTTTCTGATTCTGCTTCTTCGAAGAAAGAGACTCAGAAACCTGAGAAAGGATGATAGCGCCAAACATGATAAGGCACCCTGCCAGCTCTCTTGGCAGCATGTTCTCGTGAAGGATTATCGCAGCGGAAATGACTGCGAAAACCGACTCGAGGCACATTAAAAGAGAGGCAACAACGGGACTTGCTTTTTTCTGTCCCAATATCTGAAGAGTATATGCAATGCCGCAGCTCATTATTCCCGAATAAAGAAGGGAAGGGGCTGCGGTTTTTATATCTGCTATTACAGGGTGCTCGAAAATGAACATCGCCACGAGCGATAATATCGCGGCAACAAAGAATTGCATGAACGACAGTTGCACACCGCTGGTCTTTCCGTCTTCGACGAACCTGTCTATGAGCATTATCTGTACTGCATAGAAGATGGCGCAGATAAGCGCCAGGATATCGCCCATGTTGATGTTTGTGAGTTCAGCCGGATTGATGCACAGAAAGAAAAGACCGATAAGTCCGATGAAGATCGATATCCATGTGAGCGCAGCGATCTTTTTCTTTAAGAACATGACTGAGAAGAGCGGAACGAAGAACATATAGAACGCCGTTATGAAAGCGATCTTGCCTGATGTCGAATAGTAGAAAGCAAACTGCTGGAAGTTCTGTGCGAACGAGAAGACGATACCGAGGATAAGACCCTTTTTAAGTGTTTCTTTGCTAAAGTCAAAACCCTTATTGATTATGAGCGTGAAGGGAAGAAGAAAGAGCATTCCGAGCGTGGTCCTTATTCCCGTGAATGTAAATGCGTCGATGCTCTGCATGCCGATCGACTGGGCAACAAAAGATGAACCCCAGATGATGGCGGTGATGAGAAGCAGTATGACTCCCTGTGGCTTGGTCTTGCGCATATGGATCCCTTTCTGATAAGCAAGAGAAATATATATTAAAGAAATAGGTTTTGCAAGAAGGGATAATGCGAAATTATCTTAAGATAAAGTTGCAGACAGGATTTTCTTCCCAACTGATGTATTGATATCTGGTCCAGTCGTTCATGGTGTAGAACTCAAGTGAATTATCGAAGCCCCACCAGTTATGTTGAGGAGTAAAAAGACCTTTGCTGCTGTCCGGGAGATGGAACTCCTCCGGAATAAAGAAGGCACCGGACAATAAAAGCGCGAGGATCAGGACAGTCAAAGGGATCAATCTCTTTTGGCTCCGCTCCAAGATGCTTAACAGCTGCCTGATAAGAAGAATGCAAAGACAAACGAGAGCGGGCATGCTTCCTCTTGTGCAGAGATCGTTAAAGCGCCCCATCTCTATAAACGGGAAAATAAAAAGACATATCGAAGCGGCCCAGAGGAGCGGTTCCTTCTTATTTGCCTTGAGAAGGAATATGATCCATAAGCCCCATGAGAGTTCCTGCAGAATAAGTACCAGCGGGAAATTCCCGTATTCCACCAAACCCAATCCTATTCTGGCACTGTCCGGCTTGGGCTGCATGATGTTTCCTGACAGATAGAGAAGGAACAGTACGGCTGATATGACACCTGATAAGTTTTCTATGCTCAGGATACTTCTAAAAGACTGCCTGATCTCTTTATCCTTTATCAGATCCAGGATGAACAGTATAAGCATGAGTTCAACGGCTCCAATGAAAGAAAATGCCGAGAATGCAATAAGAGGAGATACTATAAGAGCCCATTTGTCATATCTTTTGCGCATCTGGAACATCAGAGCGATAACGATCAACGTGGGAACAAACTGGGGATAGACATAACGGAGCGAAGTAAGATGTGATGAGAAAGAAACGTTTATGCTGTCGCTTATCCAGTGAATCGCAGGGATGGGCTGGTCCGGATAAATGCAGATACACAAGAACTGCATGATCGCATTAAACGGTGCGAACAGCATGATTACGAGAAAAATATAAAGGAGATATACGGGCTTATCCTTTCCTTTACTATCTGACAGGCTCTTATACAAGATCAGAACAGCAATATAGATACCTGCTGCATGCCAGATAACAGAAAACAAAGATGCCGCTTCAAATCCGGAAAAGAGTTTTCCTGCTATTGCCGGAACTATATAACCGGCTATGTAGTAGCAAAGAAGGCCGTTGTTTCCGGATGTTCCCAAACGCACAGGCCAGGGATTATCGATAAGGTCCCTCAGGATGAAATTGTGCTTGGTAGCGTCGTATGGCTGTTCCGTAAAACCGCCGATGCCAAGGAAATATGACAGCAGAAGTATCAATGCAAAACAGATAACTGAATAGAGAACAAAAGAAGGAGTTATCCTGATGCCTGAGCTGCCTTCGCCGGACTTTTTGTCGAAAAGCACTTTATACAGAGCAATCAGTATCAGGAACACTGTCGGGACCGAGATCCATATCTTAAGCCATGAGAGCATGAATATAACGACCGGGATAAAAAGATATCCCAATGCAGCAGTCTCTAATACGGATGCGGACTTTCTGTTCTTAAGCATAAACCAATTATAGCATTTATGTTTTCTAATATATGCATGCGCTTGACATATACCCTATAGGGGTATATTCTTGTGATGGAAATATACCCTGAGGGGGTATGTTCCGGGAGGTTATACTATGGCAGAGAAGAAGTGTCCGCATTGCAGAACGAAGGACAGATCCGAAGAAGAGATAAAGGATCTTATCACCAGGTTAAACCGCATAGAAGGACAGATCAGGGGCATAAGGAAGATGGTCGAAGAAGATGCCTACTGTGTCGACGTGCTTACTCAGGTAAGTGCTGCCAAATGTTCTCTGAACAGCTTCTCCAAGGTCCTTCTCGGAAGCCACATAAGAACGTGCGTTGCCGAAGATATCAGGAACGGCTCAGATGAGAAGACTGAAGAGTTGGTTGAGCTCTTACAGAAACTTATGAAATAACGATCAACCTTAGAATGCGTATTCCTAATGGAAAACAAAGAAGTTAAGACAGAGAAGTACTTGGTTACAGGTATGAGCTGCGCTGCGTGCCAGGCTCACGTCGAGAAGGCCGTTAACGGTGTGGAAGGCGTTACATCCTGCAGTGTGTCGCTGCTTACTAATTCCATGAACGTTACCGGTACTGCCGATGAGGCTGCGGTAATCAAAGCTGTTGAAGATGCAGGTTATGGCGCGTCTCTTGAGAAGGCAGGCGCTAAAGCCAAAGGACAGCTTTTCGAGAGCATGGAAGAACAGCTGGAGAACAAGGAGATCCCCGTTCTCAGGAACAGGCTTATCAGTTCTCTTATATTCCTGCTCGTATTGATGTATTTCTCCATGGGTGTCTCGATGTGGGGCTGGCCTGCTCCGAATTTCCTTGAGCACAATATGGTGGGCATAGGTATCATTGAGATGCTCTTATCCGGCATCGTCATGATGATAAATAAGAAGTTCTTCGTGAACGGTTTTAAGGCGATCATCCACAAGAGTACGAATATGGATACTCTGGTCGCCATGGGATCCGGAATATCGTTCATTTATAGCTTTGTAACATTGTTACAGATGACAAATGCGGGCTCTCACGAGGCTCAGATGGCACTGATGGATGAGCTTTATTTCGAATCCGCAGCCATGATCGTGACGCTGATAACCATCGGAAAACTCCTTGAGGCAATATCTAAGGGACGGACTACAAATGCCCTCAAGGCGCTCCTGAATCTCCAGCCGAAGACTGCAGTTCTCATAAGGAACTCGGAAGAGGTCACGGTACCTGTTGAAGAAGTCGTTGCAGGAGATATCTTTGTGGTAAGACCCGGCGGACAGATCCCCGTCGACGGAATTATCAGGGAAGGTGAATGCGCAGTTGACGAATCTGCTCTTACCGGAGAATCGGTTCCGGTCGATAAAGCGCCGGGAGACAAGGTCTCGGCAGGAACTATAAACCGTTCAGGCTTTATAACATGCAGGGCAGAGAAGGTCGGCGAAGACACGACTCTTGCCCAGATAATTAAGATGGTCAGTGAATCTGCAGGCTCAAAGGCACCGATCGCAAGGATCGCAGACAAAGTATCAGGCATATTCGTTCCTGCGGTGCTCATCATCGCAGCAATTGTTCTGGTCATCTGGCTTGTTGCAGGAAAGGATGCAGGTTATTCGCTTACGAGAGCCATATCGGTACTTGTTGTTAGCTGCCCGTGTGCATTGGGCCTTGCAACGCCTGTTGCGATAATGGTCGGAAACGGCGTTGCCGCGAAGAACGGGATACTCTTTAAGACTTCTGCCGCGCTTGAACAGACAGGAAAGGCTGAGATCGTCGTTCTGGATAAGACCGGTACGATTACAAATGGTGTTCCTGTTGTAACTGATGTCATCGCGGTATCAGATGAGTCAGAACTGCTCGAAGCTGCTTACGCGCTGGAGAATGCCAGCGAGCATCCTCTTGGCAAGGCTGTGACTGAATACTGCAAGGCTCATGAAGTCAGCCTGCATAAGATCGAAGGCTTTAAGGTGCATGCAGGAAACGGTCTGGAAGGAGATCTTAACGGCAGGCATCTAAGAGGCGGCAATCTTAAGTTCATATCAAGCGTTGATAATGATCTCGAAAACAAGGCAAAAGCGCTTGCTTCAGAAGGCAAGACACCTTTATTCTTCGAATCTGACGGCAGACTTACAGGCTTGATCGCAGTAGCAGACACGATAAGGGAAGATTCTGCAGAGGCCGTAAGAGAATTAAAGCAGCTTGGCCTTTACACTGTAATGCTCACGGGTGATAACAGCAGAACGGCTGAGAGCATAAGAAAAGCGTCCGGTGTTGATATGACAGTATCTGACGTCCTTCCGGGCGACAAGGAAAATATCGTAAAGAAGCTTCAGGAATACGGCAAGGTAATTATGATCGGCGACGGAATAAATGACGCGCCTGCACTGACTACAGCAGATACAGGCATTGCGATCGGTGCGGGAACAGACATTGCAATAGATGCTGCTGATGTCGTGCTCATGAAGTCAAGCCTGAAGGATGCAGTTGCCGCAATAAGGATCTCAAGAAGGACGATTACCAACATACATGAGAACCTCTTCTGGGCTTTCATCTATAACGTCGCGCTGATACCTGTCGCAGCAGGTGCTTATGCTGCTTTAGGCATTACCATGACCCCTATGTTCGGCGCTGCTGCAATGAGCCTGTCGAGCTTTACGGTGTGCATGAACGCCTTAAGGTTAAATCTCATAAGACCATATGATACAAAGCATGATAAAGCTAAGAGCGATATCAGGAACAGACTTAAAGGATTAGAGATCAAGAATGAAAAGGAGATAAAAACTATGGAAAAGACTATCAAGATCGAAGGCATGATGTGCGGACACTGCGAAGCAACCGTAAAGAAGGCTCTGGAAGCTTTAGACGGCGTTATCTCAGCTGACGTATCTCACGATAAGGGCACGGCTGTCGTAGCACTCGAAAAGGACGTCGCAGACGATGTTCTTACAAAGGCCGTAGAGGACAAGGATTTTAAGGTTACGGGAATCGGGTAATCCAAGCGCAGACTGTTTTAGAGCCTGTCAGAAAAGTCTGTGATATCGGGAGATGAATAATTGTCTCTCGCTTGGTGTCATTTTGTCCATTCTGGCATGGAATTTTCTTGAGCATACGTAATAGAAGGCAGAACCGACACTGTCTCCGATGTTATTGGATTCATTAAGAAAATAACTGAAGACGAAGGTAGCAACTCCGAAGCCGAAGCCGATTCCCAGGACTACACTTAAAAACTTGATCATACTTGTTCCCGCCCTCTTTTTACAAAATTAAATACAGAGCGTCCCTGAGTAAGGCCCAGACTCTTATGCACTTTTTTAAACATCTTGATTCCCCAGGCAAATGATATACCAATTAGTATTACTAACGACAGGAGAGCTATGAAAATATCAAAATAATCCCAATCGGTTTCTGTGAGGAAAATGTTGATCATATATACGGCTCCGCAAGACAGTGCAGTTGCAAACAGAAAATAAAGCGAATAGAGGATTTTCCGGTTCCACGGGACACCGCAGACGACTTTGCCTGTCTCACCGTTAACGAGGATAGTGTTGTGCTTTCCCTTGTGCTCATAGATTACGAACCAAGCAGGGAGCATAGCATAACGCAGACTGCCGTAATCTATTTCTGTATGATGTACTGCTTCTATGATCCTCTCGGGATAGGCATTCATTATATCTGCCTTTGCTTCTTCTTCAAAAATAGCAGCTGCTCTTTTCTCGATAAGATCGGACAGACCATCGAAACTGTCATCTGCGATACTTGAGTAGAAACCTGCAAGATAATCTTCATTGAATTCTGTTGCATTCCTGATACCGTATGGTTCAAGCCTTGAGCTGATATCGTACGGTAAGATTCTTGATGCATCAACAGGAAAGTCCCTTATCATGATCGTTCCGGCTCTTCCGTAGTAATAAGTATCAGGTTCGCCGGATTTTGACTTTTCAACGCTTCCCAAAATAATGGCAGAACCATAGTGCTCCGCATCTGCGATCCAATAAGGAATGTAGATTCCGCGGACCTGCTTTTCCTTAAAATGTTTAACTTCTCTCGGAATAAAAATGCCTTTATTGAAGTGCTTGCGTATAGCTTTAAGCGCGTCCTTTTTTGTTATCTTAAAAGGAACGATCAGCTCCGGTCTTCTTTGTTTTGCGATCCTGCTGAATACTATGACGGGATTGCCGCAGAAGATGCACATTGTCGAAGCTTCAGTACCGTTTACGATAACTTCACCGCCGCAATAATCACATGTATATACAGCGCATTCCATGTAGTTATCACTGAAATCCCATTTTGCAAAGTTTCTTTTTGCAAAGTTCCTTATAGGTCCGGGGATGTCTTTAAGAAGCGGCGGAGGATCTTCCAGCTCATAATCAGGATATTCTTCAGCGTCTTTTCTTATTTCATCCGGATCTCTGAGAAGTGATACAGGAGCGTCTGTCTCATCTTCTGAATCGTCTGCGGATTCTTCATCCTGATCGCTGTATCTCACCGGAAGATCATCGTAAGGTTCGGCTCCCATTATCTTGCTGAGAGGAATGACCTTTTTGTCCTCTAATATATCTCTTGCGTAAAATTCAACTTCACCTGGAGTAATAAAGGCTCCGCAGCGGTTACAGATCATCTTCTGTGATTCCGGATCGAAGACCAGTGTCCCTCCGCAGTTTCTACATATAACAGCCATTGCTATCCTCCATTATCCCATTAATTAATCTTATAACAGGAATTAGGCAAAAACAAATGAATTATGGGCATTTGCTTAAATAATACGCGCGATAACAAGAAGAACAAAAATAATTAATACCGCATTCTGCCTCTTGAATGTATAATTGTATCTAGCGAGGTGGGGACTATGATACATATTTTAATTGTTGAAGACGAGAAACCGATATCTAACCTTATAAGAATGAGCCTTACAAAAGCAGGTTATTCATGCATGTGCGCTTATGACGGCGAACAGGCTCTCGATATGATCAAGAATTACGTTTTTGACCTTATACTTCTTGACGTAATGATCCCGAAGATCGACGGTTTTTCTCTGATGCAATATATCAGGCCGATGAAGATCCCTGTAATCTTCCTTACAGCTAAGAACATGGTCGAAGACAGAGTAAGAGGACTTGAACTGGGCGCTGAAGATTACCTTGCCAAGCCTTTCGAGATCATCGAGCTCCTTGCCAGGGTAAATGTTGTCTTGCGCCGCTATAACAAGACTGATACGGAGATAACCATTGCAGGTCTTACGATAGATACAAAGGCAATGATTGTATATAAGGACGGCTATCAGATCCCGCTTACACCGAAGGAGTATGAACTGCTTCTTCTGTTTGCCAGGAATCCCGGAATTGCCATGTACAGGGAGACGATCTACGAGCGTGTCTGGAACGAACCGTTTCCGTATGGAAGTAAGACTGTCGATCTTCACATTCAGAGACTTCGAAAAAAACTCGGATGGGAAGACGTTATTCATGCTGTGCCGAAGGTAGGATACAGGCTGGAGGCTGATTAATGCGGTTCAGGCAGAAGATGCTTCTCGTAATGGTATGGCTTCTCACATTGAGTTATGGTGTGGGAGGCGTACTTTTGATCAGACAGAATTTCAAGAGTACATTAAGTCAGATCAAGAGAACAAGTAATGAGTCTTACGAGATGATCCTTCAGTCTGTTCAGCTGGTTAACTTTGTAGACATCCAGCAGGATTTCTCGAGCATCAGTAATACGCTCGAGAAGATGAAGACTTCCGAGAGTATCGTCGGCATTAAGCTTTTAAGGGGCGAAACGGTCTTATATCAGACCGGTGAGACGATCACGGATTATGAGAGCCGCTCTGATTTTGAATCAATGATGTTTACAAGGGACGGCAAGAATTACTACCAGATCTGCGGAAGCGTTAATACCGACAACAAACCTCTGCAGCTTGTTATCCTGTATGATATCTCACCTATATATGCTGCAAGAGATTCACAGGTCCGTACATATCACCAGATCTTCCTGCTCCTTATCGTGATCGGAGGCTTTACCGCGTGGATCGCGACATATCTCATGACAAAGCCTCTGGCGAAGGTGTCGAGAACGGCAAGAGCGCTTGCTTCAGGTGATCTCGATGCGAGAGTCAATCCGAAGGTGATGGATGAGATAGGTCAGATCGGATCTGATTTCGATAACATGGCAGACCGGCTTTCCGATAACATCAACGAACTTAAGCTTACGATGGAACATCAGGATCAGTTCATGGGAAGTTTTGCTCATGAACTTAAGACTCCTATGACATCCATTATCGGATATGCGGATCTTTTAAGAAGCCAGTCGCTGACGGGCGAGGAAGCGCAGGAAGCAGCAAACTATATCTTCTCGGAAGGCAAGCGTCTTGAATCACTTTCATTAAAGCTCCTTGACCTTCTCATGATGAAGAAGGAAAGCATCAAGCTCATCCCGACAGACATGAAGCAGATGATAGACAATCTTTCGCTTCATCTGCAGCCGGTCTATACAAAGCGCGGGATCATGCTCCAGAGCCGCTGTGAACACGGCATATGCCTTGTTGAGCCGGATCTTTTCAGTTCGGTCTTAACGAACCTTTTGGATAATGCGAGAAAAGCTATCGATAACGGCGGTAATATCATGATCGTCGGAGAAAGCATACAGGGATATTACCGCATCCGTGTTTTCGATAACGGAAGAGGTATGCCGGAAGAAGCTATCAAGCATATTACGGAGGCGTTCTACCGTGTCGATAAATCACGTTCGAGAGCGCAGGGCGGTGCAGGCCTCGGCCTTACATTGTGTAAAGAAGTCATACAGCTTCATGGCGGAACGATAGCGTTTGCTTCAAGAGAAGGAAACGGAACCTGTGTTACGGTTACGATCAAGGAGATGACGTTATGAAGAAGATAAGTACGTTAATTACAGCGGTCTTCTTCCTTATGGCGGCAGCTCTGGGGTGGTTCCTTCCTTTGGCCGTTTATAACTTTGAAGACAGGCTGTCCGAGGGAAAGCAGGAGAGCCTTAATATCGAGCAGATCAACCTCTCCTACAGGGATGACCTTGCAATGAACCAGAAGATCAATCTGGTTAACTATGAAACTGCGATCACGACCTATATCGAACTGGATAAAGGTATCTCAAATCAGAAGGCTGACATCGAACGCATAATGAATGAGTTCTTAACAGATTTTACGGGCATTAAATCGCAGACCGGTTTTGGAACGAATGCACAGCCGATGCTGGCAAACCTTGCCAACAACAGGGGCACCATAGTTATCTGGGTCGTCGATTGCAAGATAACTGACGAGTGGAGCTTAACCTGTTATGTTGATGACAGAACAGGTGCTATACTCCGCAGTAATATCTATGCCGGAAACGGACTATGGACTGATCTGGTAGATGGTGTCGAACAGTATTCCGATCCGTCGAAATCAATTGCGGAGAGATACAGCAATGCTTTATATAATCATTACCAGAGACAGCTTTCCGCAAAGCTCGTTACATACCACATGTTATCGGAATCCCCTGAGGAAATGGGAGTATCATACCGTCTTGTATTCAGGGACGGTAAGAACTATACGTTCCAGGTAACTGTAGAAGTTAGTTATATATATACGACGATCCAGACATATTGATTTTATGTAATTGATGCCGTTTTGATGCCGATTTAGTACTTTTTTGATTTTTCCCTTTGCCATAATAAGCTCAGAAGTTAAGCAAAGGAGGAAATAGCATGTTTCCGGATTTAGCTATAAGAGTAAAAAGTTATGCCGCAAATATGGGGAGCGGATTTGTAGTGATTGCGGGCTTCCTGCTCGCAATCACTATGGTGTTTGTTCTTGTTTTCGCACGCTGGAACGGAGTAAAGAATAATGCTTCATACAGCATGATCGAGGATAAACCCAGATTGGAATCAACTATCGATGATTCGGGATGTGTTACCGTATTGATTCCTGAAGCAGATTAAATAGATCAATCTTCACCGACGAAAACATTCCAGGATGCAATCTCTGTATCACCTATGGTCTTCATAACGAGTTTTGCATTGTCGAGAAGATAGTCGCTGTAGCCCGAAGACCAACCGCGTTTAACCAGTTCCTTGACAATCTCGCCGCTTATACTCTCTATAAGATCGACCTTACCCAGACTTTCTTCTTCGCTCATTTGAGAAAGCTTTATAAGCGGTTCTATCACGCAGCTCAAGACGGTAAACTCTTTCATCGCTCTGAAACGCCATTTGTAATATGGCATATAGCGGCCGTTAAGAAGGAACAATGCCGCAGTAATCTTGTATATGAATTCTGTAACGCAGAAATAAGCGGCCCCTACGTCACCACGTTTCATTGAGCGAGCATAGTTGAATTGCCCGGTTTTACCCGCCATGGCAAGGTCTGCAGCGACTTTCTTCTTCAATATGTTTTCAGGATAATAACCAGCCCAAACATTTCGAATAGCACTAAATTTGGCCGAAGGGTCACGGAATACTTTTCCGTTGACTGCTTCGGCTAAATGCATTTGGGGCGTAGCAAGCCAGTCCTGCGTGGTAACCGGCGCATGTGTCATTCCTGTATGTTCATAATAGAATTCCTCAATACTGTGAACGCCAACCCTGTGGCGTCTAGCACCGGTCATTATATTGCTCGGTTCAGCCATTCCGACATCGCTTCTGTGATTGATGATGAACTCCTGTACCGGAAGATCCTCATAGGCTTTCTGAAGATCATCACCGATCTGCTTTTTTAATTCTTCCGGAAGCCACAGGCAGAACCCGGGCGCATAGTCGTGATCTCTTGAGATGTAGTCATCATATCCGAAAGCTTCCGAAGTCTGGCCCGCAAGGCCTGCCGCGATCTGATCTTTGTATTCGGGGAAATCCTTTTCGAGCATGGGGAGACCATATTCTTCGAAAAACACTTCAGATATCTTAAGTCCGTTCCACATAATATCCACCTCAAGAATTAAAAAGGAGCGCCGGCATATCCAACGCTCCTTATATTTTACATTAGTTTTGTCGATTCTTACTTGGAAGCTGCCATCTGCTGTGCCTGAACCGCTGTGATGACGATAACGCCTGCGAGCTCATCTACGCTACAGCCTCTTGAAAGGTCATTAACAGGTGCTGCAAGGCCCTGGAGGAAGCTGTATGCTTCGGCCTTGCCGATCCTCTGGATGAGCTTATATCCGATGTTTCCGGCTTCGAGGTTAGGGAAGATGAGGACGTTGGCCTGACCTGCAACAGGAGAGCCGGGTGCCTTGGAAGCGCCGATCTCGGGAATGATAGCTGCGTCGAGCTGAAGCTCACCGTCAAGAAGGACGTCAGGATACTTTTCCTTTGCGATCTTAACAGCTTCAACTACCTTGTCGACGAAGGGGTGATTAGCTGAACCCTTTGTAGAGTGGCAGAGGAATGCGACCTTTGCTTTCTTGCCCATAAGAGCTTCGAAAGAAGCTGCGGATTCTGCACCGATCTCGGCTAATTCCTCAGGATTGGGATCCTGCATCAACGCGCAGTCAGCGCAGAGGATGATGCCGTCTTCACCGATGGACTTGTCGGGAAGTTCGAACATGAAGGCGATAGATGCGATCTTTCTCTCTGGTGCCGTCTTAATGATCTGGAGCGCAGGGCGGAGCATATCTGCTGATGTGTGGCATGCGCCGGATACGAGACCGTCAGCATCGCCTGCTTTGACCATCATGATGCCGAAAGTGAGCTTGTCGCCTGTAATGAGCTCCTTTGCCATGTCGAAGGTCATGCCTTTCTTGGCTCTGATCTCTGCAAGAAGAGCTGCATACTTATCGATCTCAGTTGACTTTGTGTAATCAAGGATCTGTACGCCCGTAAGGTCAGCGCCAAGTCTTGCTGCCGCACCCATGACCTCTTCTTCGGTTCCGATGATGATCGGCTGAGCGGTCTTTTCTGCCAGAACCTTTGCTGCCGCAAGTATTGTTCTGTCGTCTTCTGATTCGGGAAGAACGATAGTCTTAACGTCGCTTCTTGCTCTCTGCTTGATTGTCTCGATAAAGCTCATAAATAATCTCCTTAAAGGTAATCGAAGCCTTCAAATCTCGGCTTGCCGGGATATGTCTTTGCCTGTTCTTCGCCTCTTAATACTCTGAGCGCTGCAGCTCTCATAGCTTCATGCTCGAGTTCGCCGGGATAGGATGCGACAGGTGCGATCCAGCCGCATGCATCCTTGATGCCGTCATAAACGTCCTGGAAACGCATGAGGCCGCCTGTAAGAACAATGCCATCAACTTCGCCGTGAAGTACGCACGCCATCGAACCGATCCACTTTGTGATCTGATATATCATTGCATTCCAGATAAGTGTTGCCTTTGCATCTCCAGCTTCTACAAGATCGTGGATAGTATCGGAATTGGATGTGCCGAACCAGGAGGAGAGACCGCCTGTTGCAAGGCAGAGGCTTCTGATCTCTTCCTTCGGACGGTCCATCAGTTTGGTGAGGACATCCGTAACCGCCATGGTACCCATTCTCGTAGGAGTCATCGGGCCGTCACCGCCGCTGCCGTCATTGGCATCGATCATCCTGCCGTGCTGGTGAGCGGTAATCGTTATGCCGCCGTCGATGTGGCATACGATAAGGTTCATCTCGTTATATTTCTTGCCTACGCTTTTCGCGTACTTGTGAGCAGTTGCACGGAGATTAAGAGCGTGTGTTGCAGATGTCCTGTAGATGCCCTTAACGCCTGTGATCCTTGCAACGTCCTGATACTCATCAACAACGATCGGGTCAACCATGAGAAGTCTTCCGCCGAACTCATCGTGAAGCTGCTTAGCCATCTGGACGCCGAGCATGCTGGAGTGGTAAACGCCGCCTTTAGCTTCGCGGATATCGTTTACAAGTCTGTCATCGACTTCGTATGTGCCGCCTTCGATGGGGTAGCATGCGCCGCCTCTGCCGACGATGGCATCGACACCGGTCAGATCGATATTGTTATCTTTTAGCCATTTCTTAACATATTCCATACGGTAATCCAGCTGGTCGTTAATCGTGGGAAAATTCTTTAGGATCGCTGAATCGTGGAATACATTGCCTTCGAGTACGCTTTTTTCGTTCTCGAAAAACTCGACCTTGGTTGACGTGCTGCCAGGATTTACTACGAATATCCTGTAAACTTTTGAATCTGACATAGAATTTTCCCTCTTTTCATAAAGATAACTACGACAGTATACACGCATTTTGCCTGAAATATACATATGCAAAAAAATAAAATAATTAAGGCAACGTTAAGGTGCGGTTTGGTTGCTATTAATGAAATGTAAGTATTATTTAAGTATAATTATCTGCGGTGTGAACCGTGCAAGGCAAAATTAGGAGGATAATATGGAAGACAAAGCTTTGCGCAAGGGCTTATCAGTCGCTGCGATCATACTTACGACTATCCTGGCGCTATTACTCAGCTTCAACAATGCAAACGGCCTGGTTTACGGTGAGGAAGTGACATTATACGGTATCCCGTTCATAGCTGCTTTTGCGATCCTGCTTCTGGCTGTGCTCATCGTGCTCGCCCGCTGCTGCAAAAGCACTGATACCGTTGAAGAGACAATGGCCGCAATAGCGTCAAGATATGCTATATGGGGCTGGTGCTTCATATTTCCAATCAGATTTGCTTCGGCAGCTCTGACGCTTTTCTTCCCCGAGTTTTACAATGCGCACTTTACTACGATCTACCTCCTCATGAATTCGTTCAACGTAAGCGTATTGGGCTGCCTTATTCTGGGAATTTCTCTCAAAGTCCTGCCTTCCGTAAAGATAGAGAAGAAAAAGCTTACTTTCGGCCAGATAATGATCCTCATAATGATGGTCTACGGCCTTGCCCAGGTAGGATCCCTTATGGGACTGCCCATTCATACCGCTCTGTCATCAGTCTCTTTATTTGGCGGCAATTCTTCCGATGATGCATTGAGCAGCCTTAAAGACAGCCTCATAATCGGTTCCGATACATTTATCAGGATCGTTACCGTCGGTATCCTGCCGGCGATATTCGAGGAGCTCCTGTTCAGAAAATTCCTGATCGACCGCACTCTCCGCCACGGAGAATTCATCAGCTGCGCCATGTCGGGAATCATGTTCGGCCTCTGGCACGGCAATTTCCAGCAGTTCTTCTTTGCATTCTTCTTAGGAGTTCTTTTCTCGTTCGTCTATATCCGCACGGGAAAGATCATCTATACAATGATCCTTCACGCGAGCCTCAATCTTGTAACATCCTCGGTCACAGTCGAATTGCTCGCCGAACTGATGAAGCGTATGGGCGTGGACATGAACACCGGAACAATGGATCCGAATATCGATTACGACGTTATGATGAAGTCGGTCCTGCCGCTCATTCTCATCATTCTTGTCTGGATCATTGTGCTCGTGGGCTTCCAGATCGCAGGCTTCGTAATGCTCATCGTAAGACGCAAGAAATTTAAGCTCATGCCGATAGTAGGGGAGCTCCCCAGAAAGCAGATCCTCCGCACTATGACGCACAGCGTAACGATGTGGGTATTCTTCACACTCGCACTGCTCCTGTTTGTATACACATACCTGCCGGATATACTGACGTTGTTTATTAAATAAGTTTCGGCATCGTTGATATGCAAGTGAAAGCACGGCTAAATGAACGGCGCCGCCGCTGGTTTTGCCGCTCGTTTGGCCTAAAATAGCCGTTTTGAACGGCAGAATGAACGGCGCTGCCGCCCGTTTTGCCGTTCGTTTTGCCTAAAATAGTCGTTTTGAACGGCGGAATGAACGGCACTGCCGCCCGTTTTGCCGTTCGTTTTGCCTAAAATAGCCGTTTTGAACGGCAGAATGAACGGCGCTGCCGTTGGTTTTGCCGCTCGTTTGGCAGTCTATCTTCAGCGTTGTTAATGTTCTGATAACGAAAACCGGAAAATCATTATCAAAATGTTGATTTCGTTTTTTATGTTGATCCGGCTGATCCTTAAAAAAGCATATCTGATCACAATTAAAAGAGGTTGCCCTTACGGACAACCTCTTCTATTTGCTAAATCAGTTGATAAGAATTACTTCTTGCTCTTCTTGGAAGGCTTTGTGTTAACCTTATCCTTGAGTGCCTTACCAGCCTTGAACTTAGGAGCTGTGCAAGCCTTGATCTTTGTAGCAGCGCCTGTCTGAGGATTGCGGCCAGTTCTAGCAGCTCTCTCGGATGTCTCGAATGTACCGAAACCAACGAGCTGAACCTTACCCTTGTTCTGGAGCTCATCAGAAACTACTTCGATGAAAGCCTTAACTGCAGCGTCAGCATCCTTCTTGGAGATGTCAGCCTTAACAGCGATTGCATCAACTAATTCTGTTCTGTTCATTATTAATTCCTCCCTTGGAATATGGGTTAATTACTTTGCCGGAGGGCCTTTCGGCGTCGACAATGTCGATATTATAAAGTTCTTTGATATTAAAAACAAGAGAATTTGAGGCTTTTTGGAAGGATTTTTTCTGAAAAAGCCTTATTTCAATGGATTTGTAACATTATTACACCCTGTTTATAAGGGGTTGACGCCCCTAAATCCGTGTGATAGTATAATGAACAAATGAACATATGAGCAATCGTTCATATGTTGGGCGGAAGGAGAAAGCGAAAGATGCCGCATAATCACGAGGAACTTTTAAAGCACATTAAAGCAGATATGCCTTCTGATGAGCTTTTGCAAGATCTGGGCGACCTTTTCAAGGTTTTCGGTGACACGACAAGGATCAAGATCATGTATGCGCTCTATGAAGATGAGATGTGCGTATGTGCGATTGCCGATCTTCTGAAGATGACGCAGTCAGCGATATCACATCAGCTTAAGGTCCTTAAGGCAGCAAATCTCGTTGCTTCCAGAAGAGAAGGCAAGACGATCTACTACCGTCTGGCTGACGAACACGTCAAATCCATAATCGGTCAGGGCTATGAGCACCTTACGGAATGATCAGGCCGTTATGAGCATTAAAGAGTATTTAAATTAGAAGGAGATATACCTATGAAGAAAACATTTGAACTTGAAGATCTTGATTGCGCTAACTGCGCCATGAAGATGCAGGAAGCTGTCCTGAAGATCCCCGGAGTCAAGGATTGTGAAGTCAGCTTCATCAAGCAGAAGATGACTTTGGAAGCTGATGATGCAGATTTCGACAAGATCGTAAAGCTCGCAGTAAAGGCAATCGCCAAGGTCGAGCCCGACTGCACAGTAGTGCTTTAATCAAATGCGCCGCAGCCCAAATAGACTGCGGCTTTTTAAGGAGCAACCGTTATGAAGTACAAACTGACCCGCAAACAGAAGAAAATGCTGATAAGGATTATCATCGCCTTTGTTTTACTGGTGATAATTGCCGTTACCCTGCATTTTGTGGAGCTCCCCCGGTGGGCTGAGCTTATTATCTATGCTGTTCCTTATATCATCGCGGGTTACGATGTTCTCAAGACGGCGTTCATCAACCTTATCCACGGCCAGATCTTCGATGAGAAGTTCCTCATGATGGTAGCTACGATCGGCGCTTTCGGCACCGGTGAATATCCGGAAGCCTCTGCGGTAATGCTCTTCTATCAGATAGGCGAGCTTTTCCAGAGCATTGCTGTCGGAAGATCTCGAAAATCGATCGCCAAGCTTATGGATATAAGGCCGGACAGTGCAACGGTTATCCGTGACGGCGAAGAGATAGAAGTATCGCCTGATGAGGTTGAAGTAGGCGAGATAATAATCATCAAGCCCGGTGAGAAGATCCCGCTCGATGGTGTCATCATCGAAGGTGAGAGCTCTGTTAACCAGGCGGCTCTTACGGGTGAATCCGCGCCT
>Ga0256407_10006922_pt1 | contig 17302 bp, 11 predicted proteins | sample RumenRJG_04DNA_FD_193489 | JGI IMG/M metagenome (GOLD analysis project Ga0256407, IMG submission 193489) | Bovine rumen microbial communities from Lethbridge, Alberta, Canada - RJG_04 | ecosystem: Host-associated > Mammals > Digestive system > Stomach > Rumen | place: Canada: Alberta...
TCCGCTTTTTAGCTGTCAAGATGGGAGTATACGATTGCCTTTGATGTTTGTCAACAGGAATTTTTTTTATTTTTTCATCATTTTTCATTCCATTTTTTCATTGTTCCTGTCCGCACCCTCTCGGGGGCGCGGACAGAACTTGCGCTGATACAGCCGGGGAAAAATCCCGGAATGGGCTTGTCCCATGGGATCAGCAGAGGTTTGGGCCGCTTCGCGGCACAAACCTCCGGAGTAAAGAAAACCCGATCGAACCCCTATCGAACTTTTCAGCCTTCGATCTCTCCATTGTGGACCGCAGCGGCTGTGAGCCTGCTGCCATCGGTGCCGATCTCAATGGTATCGCCCTCGGATACCTGATCCGCCAGGATCAGGCGGGCGCCTGCTGTCTCAACATTTTTCTGGATGTAGCGCTTGAGCGGTCTTGCGCCATAGGCAGGGTCGTATGCAGCTTCCGCCACAAACTGCTTGGCATCGTCTGTGAGACGGATGTCGATGCGGCGGTCTGCAAGACGTCTGTTCAGGTCATCGACGATCAGATCGATGATAGCCTTGATGTCATTTCTGGAGAGAGGATTGAACATTATGGTCTCGTCCAGACGGTTGAGGAATTCGGGCCGGAAAGTGCCGCGCAGAAGATTCTGCACCTTTTCTCTTGTGTAGGAAGAGATTTCCCAGTGTTCGGGCTCATCCATGAGGCTTCCGGAAATGGAACCTCCCTCTTCCGCGCCTTCATCGAAGTTGAATGTCACCTTGTCGCTGCTCTTTGCAGCCTTTTCACGGTTCTCGATATCCGCGAGGATCTCCTGGGCGCCGATATTGGAGGTCATGATCAGGATGGTGTTCTTGAAGTCCACGGTCCTGCCCTGAGAGTCCGTGATCCGTCCGTCGTCAAGGACCTGCAGCAGGACGTTGAAGACGTCGGGATGGGCCTTCTCGATCTCGTCAAAGAGGACGACGGAATAGGGCTTCCTGCGGACAGCCTCTGTCAGCTGACCGCCTTCCTCGTATCCGACATATCCGGGCGGCGCTCCGATCAGTCTGGAGACCGAGAACTTCTCCATGTATTCGCTCATATCGATACGGACCATGTTCTTTTCATCATCAAAGAGGGCTGCCGCCAGAGCCTTGGCCAGTTCGGTCTTACCGACACCGGTAGGGCCCAGGAAGAGGAAGGATCCGATGGGCTTATCGGGATCCTTGATGCCCGCCTTGCTGCGGATGATCGCCTCTGTGACACGTGTCACGGCTTCATCCTGTCCGATGACACGTCGATGCAGTTCGTCTTCCAGATGAAGGGTCTTGGAGCGCTCGCTCTCGGTCAGCTTGCTGACAGGGATACCTGTCCAGCGGGACACGATGCGGCTGATCTCATTGTCCGTCACGCGGTCGTGTACGAGAGAGTCCTCTCCGCTGTGCGCTGCCTCCTCGCTCTGGGCCAGTTCTTTGCGAAGCTGGGGCAGGCGGCCGTACTGCAGCTCCGCGGCACGGTTCAGATCGCCGTTCTGCTGCGCGATCTGGATCTCGCTGCTGACCGCATCGATCTCCTCACGCAGTCTGGACAGATTGTCGGAACGGTTCTTCTCATTCTCCCACTGGGCTTTTTTCGCCGCAAAGGAATCTTTGAGTTCCGCCAGTTCCTTCTGGAGATCTTCAAGACGCTCACGGCTGAGTTTGTCCTCTTCCTTCTTGAGGGCTGTTTCCTCGATCTCCAGCTGCAGGATCTTGCGCTGCTGTTCGTCCAGTTCCGTGGGCAGAGAATTCAGCTCTGTCTTGATCAGGGCGCAGGCCTCATCCACGAGGTCGATTGCCTTGTCGGGAAGGAAACGGTCCGAAATATAGCGGTTGGAAAGCACGGCTGCGCTGACAAGAGCATTGTCGAGGATCTTCACGCCGTGGTAGACCTCGTAGCGTTCCTTCAGGCCGCGGAGGATGGAAATCGTGTCTTCTACCGTAGGTTCATCCACCAGCACGGGCTGGAAACGGCGCTCAAGAGCGGCGTCCTTCTCGATGTACTGTCTGTACTCCTTGAGGGTCGTTGCACCGATGCAGTGAAGCTCGCCGCGGGCCAGCATGGGTTTGAGCATATTGCCGGCATCCATGGCACCCTCGGACTTGCCGGCACCGACGATGGTATGCAGTTCATCGATGAAGAGCAGGATCTCGCCCTCGCTCCCCTTGATATCCTCAAGGACCGCTTTGAGACGTTCCTCGAATTCGCCCCTGTACTTGGCACCGGCCACAAGAGAGCCCATATTCAGAGAGAAGATCTTCTTGTCCTTCAGGCCGTCCGGAACATCGCCACGGGCGATCCTCTGTGCCAGCCCCTCGACAACGGCTGTCTTGCCGACACCGGGCTCACCGATCAGAACAGGGTTGTTCTTGGTCTTTCTGGAAAGGATCCTGATCACATTGCGGATCTCGGCATCCCTGCCGATCACGGGATCCATCTTCTGCGCCCTGGCCTTGGAAACAAGCTCTTCGCCGTATTTTTCCAGGGTGTCATAGGTCGCCTCGGGATTGTCGCTGGTCACGCGCTGGTTGCCGCGCACTGTGGACAGGGCCTTGAGAAAAGTCTCCCGGTTGATGCCGTAGTCCTTGAACAGGCCTTTCAGCGTGCGGTCCGCGTTTTTGATCAGGGACAGGAAGAGGTGCTCGACACTGACATACTCATCGCCAAGCGCCTTTGCCTCGCTCTCTGCGCCCAGCAGGGCCTTATTCATCTCTCCGCCCACATAAACGCGAGAGTCGCCGCCCTGAACCTTGGTGAGGCCCTCTACGGCGCTTTGGACGCGGTTTTTAAAGGAGCCCGGATCGATGCCCATCTTCTCGATCAGCTTGAGAATCAGGCTGTCCTCGAGCGTGAGCAGGCTGTAGAGCAGGTGCTCCTGTTCGATCTGCTGATTGCCGTATTCATATGCCAGCTTTTCACACTGGTTGATCGCTTCTATTGATTTCTGTGTAAATTTCTGTATATTCATGGGATACTCCTTTCTAATCTGATGCGGCTTTGGTAAAACCGCTTTGCAAAACAAGCCGGAAGAAAAATATCCTGTGATCCAAATGCAATGATGTTGAGGTCAAAAATCTTTTTCCAGTTGAGGTTCGTCTGCAGCACCTTTTGGCCCTGACATCATGCAATGCAAGGTAAATACAATCTATCCTTTCTATACGCATTACCTCATTGCTTATCTTGTTCTATTAGAACTATAACACATATAATCAAAATGTCAACGCTTTTTTATTCTTTTTTCAAGCTCTCTTTCATGTGCATGTTTCTGTCAGCTTTTGACCTCTGCATCACCCTGTCCTGTTTTAAATCCTGCTGCTGTTTTGGGTCTGTACAGATAACTGCCTGCCCGGATCTGCTGCTGTTTCCGATAAAAAAAGCAGGCGGCGGAAAAAAAGATATGCTGCCCCGGCAGGTTTTGTATTTCACTTTCCTGCCTGGGACAGCATATCATAATCCGTGCCTGCTGCATTAGCATCGGGCTTTATAATTCGTGGTAATCTTCCGCATCGATAATATCGGGATCAGATGTGTCAAACCGGGCACTGCCGCCGCTGCCTGCCGCGGCATTCCGGCCGGTCTTTTTTCTCTTGCTGCCTTTTCTGGCCGACTTCGAATACTGGTCAACACGGCGTGTGATCCACAGATCGGAGACTCCGTTGAACAGAAGGGCGATTCCGCCGATCCGGGTCATGGTCAGTGCAATGCCAAAGGCATGATTGACCAGGATCAGTCCCAGGACAATGGTCAGCACAGCTGCAAGGAGAGAAACCCACCATTTGCGGTAGTGCGCTCTGGAGAGCGTAAAGGTCTCCAGGAGATTGATCACGCCGCTCAGGGTGATCAGATAGCCGAGTACAGTGGGAATTATTGCGGCAAAGTCCTTCGGATTGAAAAGAATCATTCCTCCGGCCACAGTCACTATAATTCCGACGATCAGATTCAGGCCGCCTCCGACGCCCCCCGTCTGCCTTTTTCTGCGCATGTATGACAGGATCGAAGTGATGCCTCCTGCCATTACCACAATACCGACAGCATAAGCCGCCAGCTTTAAGGCACTGGACGGCCAAACGATCAGGAGTATTCCAAGGATCAGAGATCCGAAGGCATATATTTTCCTGCTGCTGGAATAATTACTCATCATGTTGATCTCACCCCCTTACTGCCGTTTCCATTCGTCATTCAACGGCAGTCTGCCGCTTCCATTCGTCATTCTCTGGCAGTCTGCCGGTCCTGCTCCTGCATATCAGAAGCCGCAGGATCAGAAGATTCCTGCATCGGTTCCGCCTGTTCCTCCAGAAAGCTGTCCAGCAGCGCGTAGATTTCCTCCCTGCCGCTCCTGGTCTGTCCGGACCAGGGGACGATCCGAAGGGATCCGGTGTCGGTGGAAGCATTCTGCACATGACTCTCTTCGCGCAGAGTCCTGCGAAGAAGCGCAACCTGTTTCTGGATCTGACTGCGTTTGATCTTGTCTGCTTTGGTTGCGATGATGACCGGGGTAAAACCGGCCTGAAGGATCCAGTCATACATCATCACATCCTGTCCGGTCGGCTCGTGGCGGATATCCAGGAGAAGAAAGACGGCGCGAAGCTGTCTGCTGGTATGCAGATATCGCTCGATCATCTTTCCCCATTGTTCCTTGACCTTGACATTGGCTTTTGCGTAGCCGTAGCCGGGCAGGTCCACAAGATGAAAGGCACCGTTGATCTCATAATAATTGATGGTCTGTGTCTTTCCGGGCTGGGAACTGACCCGGGCAAGAGATTTGCGGTTCATCAGACCGTTGATCAGGGTCGACTTGCCGACATTGCTTCTGCCCGCAAAAGCAAATTCCGGCAGAGTACCTGCCGGAATTTTGCTGGTAACCCCGCAGACAAGTGCAAGATTTACTGTTTTAATAATCATAATTTTAGCCCTGGGCGAGTGCCCGCAAACATGTATGATGAAAACTACGCACTGCTTATGAATGCGCTGCTTTGCGTTTACGGCGGGGTTTGGTTGTCTTTTCAGCAGAATTGGAGGTCTTTTTCTCCGGAAGCGGAGCTTTCTCTCCGTGTTCGATCCTGGGCGGTGCTGTTCCCTCTACGGCATCCTTTGTGATCACACAGGAGACAATGGTGTCGTCGGAAGGAATGTCGTACATGACATCCATCATCGTTTTCTCCATGATGGACCGCAGTCCGCGGGCGCCGGTACCGCGCCTGATTGCTTTTTCCGCGATTGCTTCTACAGCGTCATCCTCATATTCCAGTGCAACCCTGTCATAGGAGAAGAGTTTCTGGTACTGCTTTAAGATCGCGTTTTTGGGCTCCTTGAGGATACGCATCAGAGCTTCTTTGTCAAGTTCATCCAGTGTGACCACGACAGGCACACGTCCGATGAATTCGGGAATCAGGCCGAATTTGGTCAGATCCTCCGGAAGCACGTTTTTGATCACATTTCCGAGCTTTTTCTCTTCTTTATCCGCAATCTCGGCGTGGAAGCCCATGGATCTCTTGTCCATGCGGTTGTTGATGATCTTATCCAGACCGGAAAACGCGCCGCCGCAGATAAACAGGATATTGTTGGTATCGATCTGGATCAGCTCCTGCTGGGGGTGCTTGCGCCCGCCCTGAGGCGGTACGGAAGCAACTGTTCCCTCAATGATCTTGAGGAGCGCCTGCTGTACGCCCTCACCGGAAACATCACGGGTGATCGATACGTTTTCGCCCTTTTTGGAGATTTTGTCGATCTCATCAACATAGATGATGCCGACCTGGGCACGCTCAATATTGTAGTCAGCCGCCTGGATCAGCTTGAGAAGGATGTTTTCGACATCCTCACCGACATATCCCGCCTCTGTGAGTGTCGTGGCATCCGCGATCGCAAAGGGGACATTGATGATCTTTGCCAGAGTCTGGGCGAGATAGGTCTTGCCGGAACCTGTCGGACCGAGCATCAGGATATTGCTCTTCTGAAGCTCAACTCCGTCATCCTCATCGACTTCCTTTGCGCGGACAACGCGCTTATAGTGGTTGTAGACAGAGACGGCGAGAACCTTTTTCGCCTCTTCCTGCCCGATGACATATTCATCCAGAAAGCGCTTGATCTGTGCGGGCTTCAGAAGCTTGATGCCGTCCGTATCGAGTGTCGAAAGCGCCATATTTTCATCCCGCTCCGACTCCTCAAGAATATCCATACAGATCGTGACACATTCGTCACAGATATATATACCCTCCGGGCCGGAGATCAGACGGTTCACCATGTTCTCCGTCCGGTTACAGAAGGAGCATCTGCGCATACCGGGATACATTCTCTTATTGTCTGCCATACATTCCTCACTGTAGTGTAGATTGAATTACTGAACGATTTCCTTTCGGGTCGTATAAATATGGTCGATCAGACCATATTCCAGCGCCTGTTCAGGCGTCATCCAGTTATCACGGTCTGTGTCCTGTACGATCCTTTCATAGGGCTGTCCGGTATTCTCGGAAAGCAGTCTGCTCAGACGGTCCTTGGTAAAGGCCATGTGTGCAGCCTGGATGGCGATATCAGACGCCTGACCTTCCGCGCCGCCGAGCGGCTGGTGGATCAGGATCTCACTGTGGGGAAGAGAATATCTCTTGCCCTTCGTGCCGCCTGCCAGCAGAAAAGCGCCCATACTGGCCGCCATGCCGACACAGATCGTAGAGACATCACATTTCACAAAATGCATGGTATCATAAATCGCCATGCCCGCAGAGACGGAACCGCCGGGGCTGTTAATATAGAACTGGATATCCTTCTCGGGGTCTTCACCCTCGAGAAAGAGCATCTGGGCTATGATCAGCTCTGCGGAAGCGTCCGTAACCTGGTCACCCAGGAAAACAATGCGTTCCTTGAGGAGGCGCGAAAAAATGTCATAGGAGCGCTCTCCCATTCCTGTCTGCTCTACTACATAAGGGATAAAATTTGCCATGCCGTTCCCTTTCTTAAAGCGAATACAAGGACCGGCAGAAACTCCGGCCGGCTTTCCCGCATGCCGGAGTTCCTGTCGACCCTTCGTTAATTATTCATTATACTGCTGCCTTTTTACCGCCCGGCCGGGACCGGACCGGTCCTTACCCGGCTTCTTACCGATCGCATATGATCCGCTTTGATTTGCAGTCCTGTGTATTATTCAGCCTTCTCTTCCTCAGCTTCTGCCTTCTTCTCAACTTCGACAGCATTGTCAGCCACGAAAGTGATGGCCTTCTGGACAGCGAGATCTTCCATCATTCCCTCTTTGCGCTCGACAAAGTACTTCTTGATGGTCTCAACATCCATACGGTACGCATCTGCCATCTTCTGCAGTTCGGCATCGAAATCCTCATCAGTAGCGACGATATTCTCTTCCTTCGCGACCTGCTCCATGACCAGACGATACTTGATGCGGCGCTCTGCCTCATCCTTCATGTTCTCAATGAACTGCTCTCTGGTGGTCTGCGCATACTTGAGGTAATCCTCAAATTTCATGCCCTGGGACATGACCTGCTGCTCGAACTCGCCTGCGATCTGTTCCTGCTGTGTGCGGAGCATTGCAGCGGGAATCTCTACATGCGCATCCTCAATGACCTTCTCGACCGCCTGGTTTTCCTTCGCGGTCTTGGCAGACTGCTCTTTGCGCTCTGTGATCTGCCTGCGGACATCATCCTTGTACTCTGCAAGAGTGGAGAATTCGGAGACTTCGTCCGCGAACTCATCGTCGAGCTCAGGAAAGATCTTCTCAGTGATCTTCTTTACTGTGCACTTGAAGACAGCGGGCTTGCCTGCCAGTTCCTCCGCCTGATAGTTCTCAGGGAAAGTCACATTGACATCCATCTCCTCGCCGATATTGGCGCCGACCAGCTGATCCTCAAATCCGGGGATAAAGGAATTGGAACCGATCGTCAGGGGATAATCGGTACCCTTGCCGCCCTCGAAAGCAACGCCGTCGCAGAAGCCTTCGAAATCCAGGACAATGTCATCGCCGTCCTTGACGGGACGGTCTGTGATCTCGTTCCTGGAAGCATTCTTTTCCTGCTCCTTGCGGATCTCGGTATCCACTTCTTCATCTGTGACAACGATTTCCTGCTTGTCGACTTCCACGCCCTTGTATTTGCCAAGGCTCACAGGGGGCTTGACAGCGACTTCCGCAGTATAAATAAAAGGCTTGCCGGCCTCGATCTGGGTCACATTGATCTCGGGATTGGATACGATCTGCTCGCCGCTCTCCTTTGCGGCCTCGGGATAAGAGCTGTTGATGCAGTCGTTGGCGGCATCCTCATAAAAGATAGCTGCGCCATACATTTTCTCCAGAACCTTCCTGGGGGTTTTGCCCTTGCGGAATCCGGGGACATTCATTCTGTTCTTCTGTCTGTTGTAGACCTTGTTGATCGCTTTATCAAAATCCTCGGCGCTCACCTCGATTGTGAGCCTGATCATGCTTTTCTCCAGTTTTTCAACACTTACACTCATTGTTACCTAATCCTCCAAACATGTTTTTAAGTATCTTTATACGCTGCACATTGACCGGAGGAGCCTGTACAGAGGAGACAGGTCTTCCGGGCAGAAAGGCGTTCGCCCAAACGCGCAGCGGTCATGATTCGGCGAACGCAAATACAGCCGGTCCACAATGTGAAACAGCCGTATTCACACAAGTACATTGCATTATAGCACAAGAGACAATCCTTTTCCAACATTAAATACGGAAAACAAACACAATTTTTGCTGCGGCAGAAGCAGAACAGGACGGAGGCAATGCCTCCGTCCTGTATAAACATCCATATAGGTGTCTGCCGGGAATGTATTCAGCCGTCCCGGATCAGGATCTGTACACGGCTTACCGCACAACCCTTTTCTTCCCGGTCACGGATTTATTTGAGCAGCGGCTCCTCATCCATGTGTCCGTCGCGGTACATGGAGAAAATATCCATGGGATAATCCTTGAGGTTCTCGAGCACCCCGCGGTTGTCAGCCTGTTTGATCAGGCCTTCACGGGCACGCTTGATCTCCATCTCGGTCCTGTGTCTGGAAGGTCCGCCGACGCAGCCGCCCTCACAGATCATGCCCTCAACAAATTCCTCGGGAAGTCTGCCGTTTTTGAGCAGAGTAAGGGTCTTCTTGCAGGCGTCGCCGCCGGCAACCTGAACAAACTTGATGCCGGAAACATCTTCTCCGCGCTCTTCCATGCACTCGAGAACTGCCTTGGCAACGCCGCCGGAAGTAGCAAAGCGTTTGCCCCAGACGGAAGACTCCTGATAGGAGTTGTCTGCAGGTTTGACTTCAACACCCTTGGAGCGCATCAGTGCACGGAACTCACCGTAGGTGATAACATAATCTGCGTTATCCGGAATGGTGGGATCTGCCGCTTCGGACTTTTTGGCAATGCAGGGTCCGAGGAAGACGGTGATGCAGCCGGGGTGAGTTTTCTTGAGGTAGCGGGAGATCGCGCACATCGGGGAAACGATGTTGGAAACATTCTCCTGGAATACCTTGGGGAAGTGCTGGCGCTGCATGTTGATGAATGCAGGACAGCAGGAAGTCGTCATCTTCTTGCCTTCATGGAAAGCCTCTGTCCACTCAAGGGACTCATAGGCAGCTGTCATATCGCCGCCGAGACCGACTTCGACCATATCCGCAAATCCCATCTCCAGGAAAGCGTTCTTGATAGACAGCATGGTGATGTCGGGTCCGAACTGGCCTTCTGTTGCGGGAGCGACCATGGCAATGACCTCATCACCGGCCTTGATGTGGCGGATGATGTCGACCAGATAGGTCTTGGAGCCGATGGCGCCGAAGGGGCAGGAGTGGATGCAGTGGCCGCACTGAATGCACTTGGACTCATCGATGTTGCAGATACCAAATTCATCATATGTGATAGCGCCGACAGGGCACGCACGTTTGCAGGGACGGACCAGATGAGCGATCGCACCGTAAGGGCATGCGTTTGCGCACATACCGCATTCCTTACACTTGGAAGGATCGATCCTGGTTCTGCGATCGCCGATGGAAATCGCACCGAAGCGGCAGGAGTTGATACAGGCCTTACCCATGCAGAGACGACAGTTGTCTGTTACGGTATAAGAAGCCAGAGGACACTCTTCACATGCAGGGCGGATTACCTGGACAATGTTCTTGGAATCACTGTCAGGATCAGGATTCAGTCCCAGTGAGAGACGGATTCTCTGTTTGGAAACTTCTCTTTCTTTATAAACACAGCAGCGATATGTTGCAACGGGTCCGGGGCTGATCTCAAGGGAGAGATTATTCATACTCTCTTCATTGAGGTTGTCCTCCCATGCAAGACCTGCCACTTTCTCCATAATACTATGTTTCAGACGAACTAATGTAGCATCATTTGTGACCATACTCATTTCCTCCTGAATTGCTTAGCCCCCTGCCGGTTCCATTAATAACGATCCCAGGGACCTCTCCGTCCCTGTTTTCGCCTGCCTTTGACCACTAAATTGTTATACTTCGCGGTTTGTCAATATTGTATCAAACCGCATGGAAAATAACCACTGTTTTTTGCAGAAAGAATTGTTATTTCTCAGTTATTTCTTTTGTTTTTTTTGTCTGTTTTTTATTTTCTGCAGATGCGGTACAATGAAATAGGAAAACAAAAACAGGAGAAGTCAGATCCGCCCGCCCCCTTCCGGTATAACCGATCCGGGATGCTGCGGCAGGGCAGCTATGATCCTGCGAAGGAGGAAAGGAGTGTATATGTTTGAAGCAAAAACCGATCTGAAAACCGCCATTTTCTTTGCTGACGGATGTGAAGAAATAGAAGGCCTCACTGTCGTGGATCTGCTCTACCGCGCAGGAATTCCCTGCACAAAAGTTTCCATCAACGACATCCCTGAAGTCACTTCCTCCCATGAGGTCACCTTCCGTACGGATACAACGATTGCAGAGCTGGACTTTAGCGAATACGATATGCTCATTCTTCCCGGCGGCGTTCCCGGAACCCCCAATCTGCGCGCCTGTGATAAGCTTATGGAGGAAGTTGTCTCCTTCCATAAAGAGGGAAAACAGATCGCGGCGATCTGCGCGGCACCGGGTATCTTCGCAGAACTGGGTCTTTTAAAGGGCATTCCCGCCACCTGCAATCCTTCCCGCGATGATCTGCTGACAGAAAACGGCGCGATTCTCAAAGAAAACAAGGTTGTTGTAAGCGGCAATATCATCACAAGCCGCGCCATGGGAACCGCAATTCCCTTCGGTCTTGCCATTGTCGAACACTATCTGGGCAGGGATACCGCACGGGCACTCGGCGAAAACATTCTTTACTACAATGGCTGAGCTGCCACGATCGGATCCTCACTAAAAAACGCCTCTGCGCCGGACGCAGAGGCTTTTCATTTTATAATGTTTTAATGTCAAAAAGATACCACCGAACCTCCCTGTAAAGGCTCTCAGCATCGTCTCCGGCGGCCAGTCCGCCGCCTTCCACCGCCTTCCGTCACAGGCGGGCATAGATGCGGGCATAATCCAGAAGTCTTGCAGAAAGTTCTTTGGTAAATACATCCGCGCTCACGCGCCATTTCCAGTTATTGCCGAGAGTGGACGGTGTGTTGATCCTGGCTTCACTTCCCAGGCAGAGATAATCCTGCAGGGGAATGATACAGGTATCCGCAACGCTCATCATGGCAGTCCGGATCATGGCTTCCACCGTGTTCTCCTGTTCTTTGATCCCCAGATACTTCATGGCATACTCCCTGACCTGAGGATTCGTGTTTTCGATCCATCCGCGGGATGTATCATTGTCGTGTGTTCCCGTGTAGACAACACAGTTGCGTGTAAAGTTGTGCGGCTGATAATCACTGTCGCTCATAGCATCAAAGGCAAACTGAAGCACCTTCATGCCGGGGTAGCCGGTCCCCGCCAGAAGCTCATGTACCTCCGGCGTCAGGAAACCGAGGTCCTCGGCAATCACCTGACGGTCTCCAATGACATCCGCCAGCGCCTCGAAAAGCTCCATCCCGGGTCCCTTGACCCAGGTGCCGTTCATCGCCGTATCTTCTGTGGCCGGAATCTCATAATAGGATTCGAAACCGCGGAAGTGGTCGATCCTGACTGCGTCATAGAGGAAAAAGGCGTGCTCCATGCGGGATTTCCACCAGGCGTACTCTTCCTCACGGTGTTTGTCCCAGTCATATATGGGATTTCCCCACAGCTGACCGGTTGCGGAGAAGGCATCCGGCGGACAGCCTGCGACCACAGTGGGCGATCCTGTATCATCCAGCTTAAAGAGTTCCGGGTGGCTCCAGGTATCGGCACTGTCAAGGGCAACGTATATGGGCAGATCCCCCAGGATCCGGATCCCCTTCTTGTCCGCGTAATCCTTGACCGCTTTCCACTGGCGGTAGAACATATACTGCATAAAACAGTAGAAACGGATCTCATTCTGCAGGACTCTGCGCCAGTGTTTCATGGCTTCGGGTCTGCGGAGACGGATATCCTCATCCCAGTCCATCCAGGCCGCATTTTCAAACCGGCCCTTCAGCGCACTGTAGAGAGCATAATCCTCCAGCCATTCCTTGTTATTGGTAATGTATGTCTCAAAAGCGTATCTGTCTCTGTTATATGAGGCATCCGACCAGTTTTCATTGGAACGCAGGGCAAAAGGGCTGTTCTCGTAAGCATGATGCAGCAGCAGGTAACGCACCTGATAGATCCGGTCGTAATCAACATAGGAGGGATTATTTCCGAAATCAAACTGATCTGCTTCTTCACGGGAAATATAACCTGCTCCGATCAGCTGTTCCAGGTCAATAAAGTAGGGGTTCCCGGCAAATGTCGAAAATGACTGATAGGGGGAATCCCCGTAACCGGTCTGGCCAAGGGGCAGGATCTGCCACCAGGTCTGGCCGGAATCAGCCAGAAAATCAACGAAACGATAGGCTTCGGTAGAAAAACAGCCGATCCCGTATCTGGACGGCAGGCTTGCGACCGGAAGCAATACACCACAGGTGCGTTTCATGGCATTTCCTCCTGTTACTGGTTATGCATGGCAGGTGCGCTTCCCCACTGGACCTTGCGCACCATATTGACAAACTCGCCGTTCGTACGTGTCCTGGAAAACAGGTCCAGAGCCTGGGTCACGGCCTGTTCGGCGCTCAGACCGTTAAAAGAGCGACGTACGATGCTCATGGCACTCTGCTCATCCGGGGTCAGCAGCAGATCATCTCTGCGCGTTCCGGAACGGACAATATCAATGGCAGGAAAGATGCGCCTCTCGGAGAGCCTGCGGTCCAGGACCAGTTCCATATTTCCGGTGCCCTTGAACTCTTCAAAGACGATATCATCCATCTTGCTGCCGGTGTCGATCAGGGCGGTTGCCAGGATCGTGAGGCTTCCTCCCTCCCGCATGTTCCTGGCAGCTCCGAAGAAACGCTTGGGCATATGAAGGGCTGCGGGATCAAGTCCGCCGGAAAGCGTTCTCCCGCTGGAAGGCTCCGTAATATTATATGCTCTGGTCAGACGCGTGATAGAATCCAGCAGGATCATCACATCCTTTTTGTGCTCAACAAGACGTCTGGCGCGTTCGATCACCATCTCTGATACCCGCTTATGGTGTTCGGGAAGTTCATCAAAGGTAGAATAGATCACCTCGGCATTGGGACCTTCGATCGCCTCGCGGATGTCTGTGACCTCCTCAGGCCGCTCATCGATCAGGAGCACGATCAGATGGATCTCCGGATTATTGTATTTGACAGACCGTGCAATCTCCTTGATCAGAGTCGTCTTGCCCGCCTTGGGGGGCGAGACGATCATTCCCCTCTGTCCTTTTCCGACCGGACTGATCAGGTCCATGATCCGCATCGAAACAGGCCCACCGGACCGCTCCAGACGGATCCTCTCGTCGGGAAAGATCGGCGTCATATCTTCAAAATTGTATCTTTTCGTCGCCTCATCGGGAGAAAGGCCGTTGACACTCTTCACATAGAGCAGAGCACTGAACTTCTCTCCCTGGGTGCGGACACGGATATTTCCGACGATGATATCGCCGGTCTTGAGTCCGAAGCGCCGGATCTGGCTCGGCGCCACATATATATCGTTTTCTCCGGGCATATAGTTGGCACAGCGGATAAATCCAAATCCGTCCTGCATGACTTCCAGAATGCCGTTTGCCATCTGGCCGCTGTCCAGTTCTGCATTGAGCTCATCCTTGTGAAGGACCGGAGTATCCGGACGCCCGGGCTGGTAATACCGGGAAAGCCTGGTCCCGGGACTCTCCTGCTGTCCGTTCTGCAATGCCGTCTGCATACCTGATCCCTGACCGGCTGTCTGCGTATTCTGATAAACAGCCGTCTGCTCTCTGGCTGTCATAGCTGCAGAATCAGGAGAAAAAGCCGCATAGGAACCGATTTCTGATTCCGGAGTCGATACCGCTTCTTTCGAATCTTTCCACATATCGCGGTTCTGGCTTCTGCCCGTTCCGCGGTCCTGTGACTGCAGATTTGACATGCGCATACGGTCCTGCGCCTGTTCGGAAGCACGGTTTCTCTCGGTCTGTTCACTCCCGGTGCTGCTTCTGTCGGACTCTGCCTGAAGGTTCCGTTCCTGACCGGCTCCATATCCGGCCTGCATGCTCTGTCTGGCCTGTCTGTTCTGACGGCCGCTGTTCTGTGTTCCCTGACGGTCCTGACGGTCATCCCTGCGGGAACGGGTCCCCTGCCTGCGTCCCGTCTGTGAACCCTGAGAGCCTGTATTTGTATTAAAGGTACCGCTTCCCTGGTGTCCTCTCTGGGAGCCCTGATTTCTCGTTCTGGTCTGGCTGCCTTCTGCAGCAGAGGCTTTCTTTTCCTGCCGTTCTCCTGAAGGACGGGTCTCTTCCGCCGATGCCATGGACGGATTCTCTTCTGCGGATTCCGGTTCTGCGGCTCTGCTGCGGCCGGCTTTCGCTTCTTTTCCCGTCCCCTGGGAAGCCTCCTGCATCTGCTTTCTCTGCATCCTCTCGTTTCGAAGGATGACCGCATCCTCCTCGTCCTTTTTCAATAGTGCATCGATCAGATCAGCCTTTTTGAGCGTCGAGATCCTGCGCATTCCCCTGGTTTTGGCGATCTCCCTCAGATCATGCAGCGATATGGACTCATACCTTTCTCTTGTCATTCAATATCCTCCAAAAAATATGATCATCACAGCACAGACATACCCGCCCGACGGAGCTCCCCGGTATTCTGCCGGCTGTGTTTAAAAACTGTAAAACAGGTATCTATTCAGCACCTCATGTTCAGAACGCTGCGCGTTCTTCACTGTGGGGCGTTCTGAATGATTACCAAAAAAGATGCAAGACCTGCCCGCACAATACGAAACTGTGCAGGCACACAAATAACAGCAGGAAATAATGAATATAAAAATATAAGCTTGGAAAACGTATGCCGAACGATGTTGTAATCCGGCAGCTTGAGTCATGCCCCGGGTCTCCTTGTCCGGAAAAGGGGCTTCTGCACGGCATACATGTGACTTGATCATAGATTCGGCAGGAATATCATGATTCCGCCTTTGACAGTGTACTTTTAGTGAATTATAGACCAGTCAAAACAGATTTTCAATCAGATATTGATAGATACCCGCGTTTTTCTCCTCCCAGCGGGCTGCGATCGCCTCGGCGGACGCGGCATCCGGGACAGAAAGCTTCACCTCCAGCAGGGTGACATCCTTTTCTTTCACAGACATGCGGACCTCATAGACACCGGAAGTCATACGCTCATATATGGCTGTCACTTCTCGCTCCTCGCGGATCTTCTGCCCGTTCTCGATCAGCCAGTTGTCAGCCTGCCTGCGGATCTGCGGGCTCAGCTGCATGCCAAAAAAGCCGAGGGCCTGCTGCCCGGCTTCCGTCAGCTTGAGAAACTTTTTATTCCCGCGCAGGATAATATTGACCAGCCCCTGCTTTTCAAGCTGGTCATAGCTCTCTGCAAGAGAGACAAAATTCGCGTATCCGCCTTCCAGGAGAAAGGTGGACAGCATTCCCTGTGTCACTTCCCCCTCGGCGCGGTCAAGCATATATAAAATAATCAGTTTATAGACAGTAAAAACCGTGTCCTGCATATATCCACTCCCGGCTTTCGCCCGCCTGCCATGGCTTTTTACTTTACTGTTCCCGGTATAGCTTTTTGCTTTACTGTTCTCGATCCAGCAGATCCTCCGGCTCCTGATAGCGCGTATCCCCGGTCAGACGGCAAAGGCGGCTGCGGATCTGCTGCTCATAGCCGTTTTCGGAAGGTTCATAGAGCTTTTCTCCCCTGATCCCTTCCGGGAGATAGGGCTGTCCGCTGTAATGTTCTTTGTAGAGATGAGCGTACTGGTATCCCAGCCCCCTGCCAAGTTTTCCGGCCCCTCCGTAATGGGAATCCTGCAGATAGGGCGGGACAGGGAGGTTTCCGGTCTTTTTCACCAGTTCCTTTGCCGCAAAAATGGCGTTGACAGCCGCATTGCTCTTGGGGGCGCAGGCCACATAAGTGGCAGCCTGGGACAGAAGGATCTGGGCCTCGGGGAGGCCGATCCGCTCACATGCCAGAGAACAGGAAACCGCGACACAGATCGCCTGCGGATCCGCGTTCCCCACATCCTCCGCCGCACAGATCATGATCCGGCGGGCGATGAATTTGGGATCCTCTCCCGCTTCCAGCATTCTGGCCAGATAGTAGACGGCTGCATCGGGGTCCGATCCCCGCATACTCTTGATAAAAGCCGAGATCGTGTCGTAATGATTGTCTCCACCCTTATCATAGCGGGGCGCCCGCCTCTGGATACACTCCTGGGCTATGTCCAGGGTAATGTGGATCTTTCCGTCGCCGGAGGGTTCGGTTGTCAGCACACCCAGTTCCACTGCGCTCAGGGCCCGCCTTGCATCCCCGTCCGCCACATCCGCCAGAAAATCGGCGGCGTCATCGTCGATGGCGGCATTGTACATGCCCATACCCTTTTCATTATCATAGACCGCGCGCAGGATCAGCCTGCGTATGTCTTCCTGTGAAAGAGGCTTGAGCTCAAAAACAGTCGATCTGGAGATCAGAGCCCCGTTGACCTCGAAATAGGGGTTTTCTGTCGTCGCGCCGATCAGGGTCACCGTGCCGTCTTCGACAAATGGAAGCAGGTAGTCCTGCTGGGACTTATTGAAGCGGTGGATCTCATCGATAAAAAGGATGGTCTTCCTTCCATACATGCCGAGCCGGTCCTTTGCCGCTTTCACCGCCTCCTCCATGTCTTTTTTGCCGGAGGTCGTGGCATTGAGCTGGACAAACTCCGCGCTGGTGGTATTGGCGATCACCCTGGCCAGAGTGGTCTTGCCGGTCCCCGGCGGGCCGT
>Ga0256407_10006923_pt1 | contig 17302 bp, 12 predicted proteins | sample RumenRJG_04DNA_FD_193489 | JGI IMG/M metagenome (GOLD analysis project Ga0256407, IMG submission 193489) | Bovine rumen microbial communities from Lethbridge, Alberta, Canada - RJG_04 | ecosystem: Host-associated > Mammals > Digestive system > Stomach > Rumen | place: Canada: Alberta...
TGTAGAGTACTACAATCACCAGAGACCTGCAGCTGCGCTGCAATACAAAAGCCCCATTCAGTTCAAACATGAACAGGGCTTTTGATGTTTCTTTTTGCTGTCTACTTTTAGTTGACAGGTTCAGGAATTTACTATGATTCCCTGTCTTTATTTATTGTGCAATTTAGTTCATCACTATACCAGTAATTAAGAAACCGATTGCGGCTGCAATTCCTGCGATAACACCATATGGTATTTGAGTGAAAGCATGTTCTATGTTGTCGATTTTGGCCATTGCTGAAGCATATACTGTGTAATCAGCGTAGAAGCAGATATGAGCACCGAATGCTTCTCCTGAAAGTATTGCTCCCAATACGAGTATAGGATCGGAACCAATTGAAACGGCCAAAGGAACCGCTACCATTGCATACACTACCGTAACTCCCCATGTACTCCCGGAACAAAATACCAGAGCACAGCATGCAATGAATGTGATAAATGGGAACATTGTCGGAGATAATACTGACTCTGAGACAGAAATTACATATTCCGGCATCTGAAGTGTTGTGATTACATCCTTGAACATGTATACGAAGAATGAAATCAGCGGCATCTGAATGATTCTTGCTTCTCCATCGATTGCTGCATTCATAATCTCATGCCATGTGCACAGTCTGAAGATGAATAGGATTGCTGTCATTGCGAATATTCCAATGAAGAATCCACAGAGTACGTCTCCTGTTTTAATAATTGATACAGCCAGTATTACAATTCCGGCTAAAAACGCCCCAAGTCTGAGTTTTGCTTTTGGATCTTCAAGCTCATCATCCTTAATCTCATATGGAGGATTCAGCGGCTTACTTGCTTCTGAGAATAGTTCTCCTGTGAGTTCTACCCTTTCATATGCTTTCTTCATTCCACCCAGTTTTGGAAGCCATCCCATGGTAAACATGAAACAAACAATCAGAGCGAAAATCGGATAGAAGTTAATAGGGATTATTTTCACATAAATATCAAATCCGCTGCCAAGATATTTCAGTTCTTCAAAGCCAGCAAATACGCCGATAAAAAATGCAGCCCAATTGGTCAGTGGCACAAGAGAAGTAATTGTTGTGCTTGTTGAGTCAATATAGTATGCAACCGCAGCTCTCGGGACCTTATATCTGTCATAGAGCGGTGTCAACTGGCCGATTACAGCAGAACGCATCATGTCGTCGATAAACATGACAGCCGACAGGAGCCATGTCCACAGAAACAATGATCTTTGGCTATTTACCTTTTTCTCCAATATTTTTACTAACACCTTCGCGCCGCCTGTTGCTTCAAATAACGCAACCATGACACCAACTGCGCACATCAGCACGCATATCCATATTGTACTGTCATTTGCCGCAGTTACGTATATCTGATCGATAAACGTACCAAACCATCCCTTGCCGCCTATAATCACACATCCTGTGAGAATAGCTATAATCATGGATGAAATGCATTTCTTTGTGATAATTGCGACAACCAGCATTACCACGACCGGCAGCAGACTTATAATGCCATATTCCATTAATTGTCCACCTCCTTTTCATAGATGACTTTTCCGTCAAACATAGTCATTACTACTTTTGTTTCTAGAATTTCTTCAGGCTCCACTTCGAACAGGTTTCTATCAAGCACAACGATATCTGCCAATTTCCCTTCTTCTAGTGTTCCTGTAATTGTTTCGTTGTACATCTGATATGCCGAGCCTATGGTATAGGCCTTGATTGAATCAGCAACAGATAACTTCTCCCACGCAGACCAACCGCCTTCTGGTTTTCTGTCTTCCGCAAGTCTCGTTACCGCCCTATAGATGCCATTCATCGGATTCAATCCGGCAATCGGATGATCACTTCCAAAAGCGAGCACTGTGCCACGCTCCAGAAGTGTTTTGAACGGATAGGTGTGCTTACATCTCTCCGGTCCCAGAATCTTATGGAACGGATGCTCATCAAACTTCAAACTCCACATATGATCTGGCTGTACAGAAGCGATGATGCTTGAATCAGCGCCAAAACGCTCAATATCATCGGGATGAATCACCTCTATATGCTCAATAGTGTGCCTGAGGTTATGTCCAGGTGCCTTTGCTTTGGCATAGTCAAAAATATCCAGCGTATTTCTTACTGCTCCGTCTCCACATGCATGTATCCTCATTCGTATATCATTAGCCTCAAATACCGCTGCTCTATCCCCGAATGATTCAACATCAAGGTAACACTCCCCAAAGAATCCCGGTCTGTCGCTGTATTCCTCAATCAGTGTACCTGTGTAACCCATTGGCGTTCCATCGGCAAAGCCTTTAACACCGCCAAACTTCAGATTTATGCTGTTAAATCTCTCACGCATCGCGAACAGTTTGTCCATATCCTCATTAATGGATGCGACAAGAGACATTCTTGCTTTCATCTTGCCTTCCCGATCCATCTCTTCAAAGATGTCTTCCATGAGCACTTCATGAATCTGCAGGTTACTGATTGAAGTAATCCCTAGAGATGCCGTTGTTCTGAAATATTCTTCAATCAGTTCGTGCTCCTCATCAGATGAAAAACAAAATGCTTTATCCAAAACCAACTTCATGGCCGGTGTTTCAAGGAGATAACCTGTAGGCATTCCTGATTTATCCTTTTGTATCATTCCCATGCCAGATGGTATCTCTGTATCAGCGGTGATTCCACATATCTCCAAAGCTTTGCTATTCACCCACATGCCGTGTAATTCTTCATTGATCACACAGACCGGGCGATCTGGGAACATGCGGTCGAGGGATGCCTTTGTCGGCAATTCCTTCACATTCCAGTATTCGTTGTTCCATCCAAAAGCAATGACCCAATCGCTGCCACTATCCTTTTCGTGTTCATAGATGACTTCAACAGCTTCCTCTTCGCTTTCGACATCAACTACGTTCGCACCTCTGATTTCAAGGGCGCCGTAAAAGGCGTGCGCATGACTTTCACCAAATCCAGGAAGTATTAATTTGTCGCCATAGTCCAAAACGACTGTCTCAGATCCATTCCATTCATCTACATCGGACATGTCATGCCCAACGCTAACAATCTTATTGTCTTTGACTGCGACAAATCCACAAAAGGGTTCATCAGCACGGCTGTCAAATATCGCTTTTGATTTCAATATATAATCAGCAAACATATCTGATTCCCCCGTTTAATCCTTGATTAACAGTTTTCTGGATGTTTCACTGAGAACGATTGCTTCGTCTTCCTTGAACATCAACGTATCTATTACGCCGAATCCTGTTTCAAAGTTCACAACTGTACCAGGCACAAATCTAATTTCCTCATCATCACAGTGGAAATAGATATCGTATACAGTATGTCCGCCGCACCAGTCAGGTGGATATGCGATTCCAAGTTCATATCCTCCAATCCAATACTGCTTACCCCAAAGGTCATTTTCTTTATAGAACGTTCTGAGTTCCTTCAGCAGTTCAGAAGCGAGCATGTTCGGCTTTATTGTATTCTTAACCATGTTGATGATGTCTTCGTTGACTGAATACATCTTCGCAAACTCTTTTGGTGGTTCGCCAATTGAATAGTATCTGCACTGATTTGAGTGGTAGCGATTATATACACCGGCTAAATCAATTCCTACAGGGTCCCCAGTCATAATCTTTCTTCTCGAAGCTGGAATGTGGAAGCACCAGCAGCGTGATGGGCCTGAACGAACCATGTTCGCAATTGCCTGTGATTCACCGCCTGCCTTTGTCTGCGCATCCGTATAAGCGCCGACAATTTCAAGCTCCGTTATTCCAGGATGCAATGCGTCAAAAATTGCCTGCTGACCAATATCGCAAAGCTTCGAAGCAGTTTCGATATATTGCAGTTCCAGAACGGATTTCACGGATCTTGCTTCCCTTATAACATCCGTTGCATCTACTACCTTGCATCCTTCTGCCTCAAAAAGATCTATCCACTGTTTGAAGATTAGGTAACTCGGTCTGTAGCTTCCAAGTTCCAAACCAATGGTCATTCCAGGTTTGATCCATCCTTCCTGCTTCAGGTTTTTAAGAACAATTTCCTTATAACCTTCTTCCTCCGTGGTGTGGATATAAGACTTACCGTACATATCGGCAGGAATATCATAGATAAGACGTGTATCTGTTGAGATGCTTGTTAATTTCAGCGCACCCTCTTCATCCGGCAGATCATAGTGAATGAATCTATCGTGGTCAACATGGATGGCAGTACCTGCTCCCATGGAGTCGTACCAGAGCTCTGGTGAGTTTACTCTATGCCATACCACATCGTAGCCACTGATGTAGTACATGCTCTCCGGCGCGGTCGCGTAAATGAAGTCGATTCCCTCCCGATCCATAATCTCTCTGACCTTAGTCAGCCTGTTCTTGTACTCCTCGATTGGGAATGCCACTTTCATTTCGCCGGCACAGTTATCTACGCCAGTAATGTATTCGAATTTCCTTTCTGACATACCGTTCCTCCTTTTCCATAATGCTTTAAAGAAAAAATGTAATTAACGAGGTGTTTCGTTAATTACATTTTATGCGTGTCAACAGGCTGATACGAGATGCATACTTGGCATATCAAAGGGTCATTTTGCGAATCTCGCTCGTATTATGTTCTATTTGCCCGCAAAAAAATCGGGGGAATAATCAAAATAATGCATTATTGACTTTATCTAGCATGTTCTCTGAAACCTCAATCTCCGAGAGATGGAGTGTGTCTTTTATCTTAACAATGCGCGGATTATTGATGTCGATGCCTATGCACGTCTGCAGAGCGGCGCGAATGGCTTCTTCCTCGGTGTCGGCGATAACCGGAATCTTCATTCCGTTGGTGTTTCCAGAGGCGATTCCGTTAGTGTAAGTCGCGTTGAAATCTATCTTGTCCAATGCGCTTCTGAGTATGAAATCAGCCATGCCGAAACCTATGGCGTTGCCGTGGGCGCCTTCAGTCAGATCCTCGATTATTATCCGCTGGATTCGCGGAACAGCGCCCGGCAGCGGTCCGAATGAATCCCTGGCGATAATGTTTGTGTCCATTCCCGTGCCGCTGATGTCCTTGCCGATCTGTTCGACTATGAGTATATCTATGTCGTCGAATTTGATGCGCGGCATGAGGCTCTTCGCAAGCTTCAGAAGCTCAGGCTCTCGAGTGAGAAAATCCCGGCCTCTGACAGCCTCGACTGTGTGAGTCTTCTCAAAAGCATTCTCAATTACAGCAAGCCCGAACGGAATGTCTACACGCTCTATAATGATTTTTGCAGAGTCCGGAATAGTGTGTTCAAGGGCGGGAAATCCCTCCCTGTGTATGCGGGAGCATCCGTTGTGCTTTCCTCCGCCGATTGCCAGCATCTTGCAGAGTCCGCTCTCTACGAAGCCTGTAAAATCAGTGTGGGGTTTCACCCTGCCGATCGGAACGACGTAATCCGCCTCGAGGGCCGGTTTGGAAAAATGCACTTCCATTCCGTCATCAGTCTCCCCGATTATCTCCGTTTCCATGGACGAATTGATCGGCACACCCATGGTCTCTTCCGTAATACCGTAACCTCTGAGAACCTCCTCCTGACCCTCTGACGTTCCACCTCCGTGGCTTCCCATGGCCGGGATTATGAAAGGCTTGACGCCGGCTTCTTTGAGCACTTCCACTACTGTTTTCGCTATCAGGTCTATATCGGTTATTCCGCGGCTTCCGACCAGAACAGCCGCCGTTGAACCGGCTTTCATTTCAGCAGCAAAAGGAGCTGCTGTCTCTCTCACCGCAGCAGCTGTATCTTCAAGATGATCGTCGTCAAATTCCTGTGTGACCTTGACCATCTTCGGCAGTTTTATGTTTCTTACTGATTCAGGGAGTCTCATTCTCCGCTCCTCCTGTAGCTTCCTATAACTTCGAATACAACACTTTGCCCGAGGCGTTCCTCGGAATCTCTTCTATGTATCTGACGTGCACGAGTTTCGGTCTCACCTGCCACTTCTCCATGAACATGACGGCGATTTCGTCCTCCCTGTCCGCCGTTTCGCGGCTGCTGGTGTGAACTGTTATTCCTTCGTCATCGCTGCCTGTGCATATTATCTCATCACACGCAAAGGCCTCCTGAAGGTCTTCCTGAACCTTGTCCAGGCTTATCCTTCTGCCCTGTATCTTTACGAAGCGCTTTTTGCGTCCGGTGATGTAGAAGTAACCCTCTTCGTCCACACGGGCCATGTCGCCCGTCCTGAGGCATCCGCCGTTCTCATCGCCAAGGGCTAGATCTTCCCTCGACCTGGCGTAACCGAGAGATACGTTGGCGCCGAAGTAGATAAGCTCACCGTCCTCCGCTATCTCCATGCGGCCGCCCGGAACAGGAATTCCGATGCTGCCGGTCTTCTCTATGCATTTATCTGGCGGAATGTAACTCATCCTTGCCGTCGCTTCCGTCTGCCCGTACATTACGAAGAACCTGCGTCCTGTTTCAGCAGCCCACTCAGCGTACTTCTTCTGAAGTTCTTCGTGAAGATGTCCGCCTGCCTGTGTAAGGGTCTTAAGATGAGGCAGATCCATGGATCTCAGGCGAAGTCTCTCGAACATCTCGTAGGTGTACGGAACTCCCGCCATGGAAGTGACTTCGTACTTTTCGACCATCTCCCAGAATTCCTTCTGAAAAAGAGTTTTGTTGGTCAGTATTACGGTCGCGCCGGCCGCAATGTGGGTGTGTATGACAGACAGGCCGTATGTGTACTCCATAGGAAGCGTCGTTATCGGTCTCTCGTCAGACGTGATTCCCAGATACTCAACAATTGAGTCGCAGTTGGCCTGAATGTTGGAATAGCTTAAACGCACCAGCTTTCTGTCGCCTGTGCTCCCGGATGTTGACAGCAAAAGCCCCAGCTCAGGGCTGGTTTCACAGTCGCCTTCGTATGCGTCGCGCAAGGCTGCCTTTGCCTCATCGTCAAGAGATTTTCCAATTAAAATCACCGGGCATCTTCTTCTAAGAAGCGCAAGGTATCTGGCAAGGCTCTCAGCGTCGTTTGAACATTCGAGCATGACGACGCCATGGGCGCCCTCCGTCAGCTCGTCACCCCAGTCCCACAGCTGTCCGTAGGTGTACTCCCTGCCCTCATCATCGATGCAGGCTATCCTGTTTATGTAGTTGTCGTTTCGTTCGAAGAAGTACATGACAGCATCTCCAGAAGGTCCTTGCGGTCCCATGTTGTATTGAAATCCAGCGCTTCGCCGATGGCGACGACTCTGTCGCAGCCCTCGCATCCCGCGCCGCGAATTTTTTCGTATATTAATTCCTGATCGCTCCCGCTGCAGACTATCGTCTGCACCTTTGGTCCCATGTACGGCGTTATCTCATCGATGCTCTTTATCTCCATCTCGTAGAACATGCTGAATCTGGTCTCAAGGTCAGCGATGTCTCTGCCGTCGTTTGGCGCAGGTATAAGATAGAGTCTGTTTCCCCATCTTCTGACAGGCCCAAGTCCATCCCGCGTGGCGTACATTCTGCAGAGGGTTCTGTATTTCTCAGTCGCTATCCACGGCTGCAGATCGTAGTTTTTTGCCTCTTCTGCAAAGGCAGCCCACCACTTTTCTTTAACTTCCTCAGGCGTATCGTTCAGCCAGAATATGGTCCTCGGGCTTGAGCAGGCGTTCTGGTCCGCGCCTAATGTATCGTTGTAGAACAGGTGAGCAAGATGTTTGATTTCCTTATCGTCAAGACCGGCAAAGTCGCTCATTCTAAACAGAGCAACCGAGTACTTGTCAGGGAAAGTGATATCGATGCAGTCCTCCGCCTTTGGAATCCCGCATATGCTTGCAACTGTCTCGTCACCTCCCCAGATGATCCTGGCCTTCGCTTTTTTCGATATTTCATCAATATGACCGCCGCCCCTAGGGAACGTTACGAATGCGTTTTGCTTTCTGAGTTCATCGAACTCAGGTCTGCTCAGAACGCTGTTTATTCCACTGACCGCAGCTTCAGTTATGTCATTGCTCCTGCCGGAAAGACGAACGATATTCTGATTGCCTGCCAGCAGTGATGTTATCCATGAGTATGCGAACATGGTAGGCATGTTGGACGGGGCTATGTGAAGAACAAGTCCTCTGCCGCGTCGGTCTGCCGAGTCCGGAACGCGCTCGCGGAATTCGCTGCGCATCTTCTCTGCGTGAGCGCGTCTGCACCAGAATCCGAGAGCATATATTTCAGGATACTGCCTGTACGCCGGTTCCTTCATGAACAGCTTCGACAGTTCATCAAGAAAATCGACGGTACTGTCATCAAAAGCCTCCCTTGCGCAGCCGCTGCAGTTATCCGTCTCCGGCGGATATGTTCCGCCCAGAACCGTAACGCCTTCGGCAGTACCGGTGGCCTGTATTTCAGCCGCTCCCACAGTGCCCGCGGCTGCCGAGCCCTCGAATGTATCGCTGCATCCGCGGACTTCCGCCTTGCTGATCCGGCCGCTTATCTCGAAGTACTTGCCTTTGCGCCCGCATGGGCAGTCGTCAATGCCCAGGATTCTTCCTCTGTCCTCGGTGAGGAGCATGTGACCCGGATAGGATTCCGGCAGCAGGGATTTAAGCGCTATAAGCCCCCACTCGCCCGTCTCACACTCTGAGAAATCCTCAGGGTCGAGAATCGAAATATCAGAGAAAATGCTGGCGTGGAGATGTCCCTCAGGGCACTGCATGAATATGCTTCCTGTCTGCTCAGCCATGCCGTAGTAATCGCTTACGCTCTCTATTCCGCAGGTCTCCATGAGGCCGCGTCTGAATTCATCATCGGAAACTTTTTTGTCCTGGAGCTTCTTCCAGCCGCCGCCGTGAATCAGATGGCAGCCGTTTAAGTTTACTGCCTTTGCGTCTGCCTTAAGACCGCCGTAGAGATACTCCCAGATCATGTATGTGAAGCCGAAAGCAAAAGTCGGTCCTGCCTTTGCGAGCTCCTCGAACTGCGAAAGCGACTCGTAGTCGATGTTCATGTTCTCGTCAAGAGCGTAGATGCGTTTTGACGCCATCATGGAAAACCCCAGTATTCCCGCGCCTCTCGCGGTGAATTTGCTCCTGTCCCGCAGCACGTCAGGAGAATCTATAATAAGCATCGGGATTCGCCTGGAACCTATAAAGTCCCCTGTGATGCTGCAGAGAGCCCTCTGCTGGGCGGCAGACGTCTCGGCGTCCAGATATATCCGTGATACATTCTGTCCCGAAGTTCCTGACGAAGTTATCCTTCTGATAATTTCCTCCTCCGGAACGCTCTTTAAGTCTATGTCTTTAAAAAGCGTAACGGGCAGATAAGGCATGTCCTCACCCAGCCCATTACAAATATCATCGTAAGCCGCGCAGGCTTTACGATGATCTGCTGTCATTTTCTTTAACTCTTCTCTGTAGAATGATTCCTTGTCAGCCTGAGATACGCTGTAGGGATCCATCTCCAGAAACTCAATGCGGTTCATTCTCTTCACCCTTTACATACGAAGGCCCATGTCCCGGGCAGACCTTCATTCCGTTCGGAATGCTCTGCATGATAGGTATTGCGATATTCTCATAAGCCTCGGGATCGCCTCCCCTGAGCCTTAGCGTTGTCTCGTCATCCAGAAGCATGTAGTCACCTGTGAAAACATACTCGTCATCCATGGTGATGAGCACGCTTCCCGGCGAATGTCCGGGAATTCTCACGAATGAAAACCTGTGGCCGCGCCACTCCATCTCATGCTCGTCCTCATATGTTATCTCCGCCGGCCTGCAGGTTATTCTCGGAGACTTCTCCTCGGCTATCACTCCGGTCTTGTAATACGAAAGAATATCCGCGATCACCGACAGGTTTGTCTTCGGATCACCCAGCCGCTCGCTGCAGATCCTGCACGCGACGACGGGAACGTTGTACTTAGTGCGCACCTGTTCAAGATCATCGATGTGATCAAAATGCTCGTGGGTAAGCAGGATCAGTTCCGGCGTCCATCCGTTTTTGTCTATCTCCGCTTCCACGACTCCGTCCTGACCCGGATCTATAATTACAACAAAACCATCCTCTTCGATGAGGTAGCTGTTGCAGATTGTTTTCTGTGAGGTGAGTTTTGTTATCATCTCTGGATTACTCGTCGAAATTGACTCCGTATTTCTCTGACAGGATCTTTATTCCCTTCTCATATGTCGAAAGGTCCAGAACATCCTTTGTGTCCATCTGAATTCCGTAAGCTGATTCAATGTCAGCGATAAGGTCCATGTGGCCAACGGAATCCCACTGGATTATTCCCATGTATTCAAGGCCCGGGAGGTCCTCCTCCTTTACTCTGAAGTTGAGTACGAATGCTCTTTTGTACTTTTCGAGATTAGTCATCTTTTGTCCTTTCCTATATGTTTTATTGTCTGTTGTGTTTTATATTCTGTATTTGTTGCTTTTGCTTATTTCAGTACTTCGAAAAACCGCTTTAACATCAGCTGCCTGCACGCAGCCTCCGCAACCACGATTCCGTCCTGATTCGTGCAGGTTCCTTCAAGTGTGGCTGTGTAGTAACGTTCCTGCTCTTCGACATCGGTAAGAACCACCTTTGCCGTGACACTGTCCCCCGGATAAACGGGATTCGTGTACCTGCAGTTCATCTCCTGAAGTACCGTTCCGTGGCCAGGAAGCTGAGTCCCCATTACAGATGAAATCAGGCTCCCGACAAAAACCCCGTGGACGACAGGCCGTCTGAAAATGCCTCTGGCCGAAAGCTCGGCGCTCGTGTGGATGCCGTTGTCGTCTAGAGTCAGATCAGCGAATCTGTCTATGTCTTCACTTGTGAATTCCTTCGTTAGTTCAGCGCTGTCTCCTATGCGCAGGACGCGCTTTTCCTGACCGTCCATATTGTACCACAAAACCTTTCTCAGTCTATATCCTCCACAACCTTTTCAGGAGGAACATCCAGCTTGTCCGGGTCGCTGAAACACAGCTTCATCATCATGAAGGCGGTCGCGTAGTAGTACCCGTCCACTATTCTCTCATCAGTTGAGAATGTGTAGTCCATGTATTTTTTCTTTACAATATTTCCGTCTCTGTCTATTTCGTATTCCGTCCTCTTAGGGCCGATGGCGCAGAAGACGGGAACGTTTCCGAAGCTGTAAAGATGATGGAAAATCGGAGGAATCCCCAGCGATCCCATGGAAGTTATAAAGAAGCTTCCGTGGAAAGGACTCACTTCCAGAAGCGACTTCGGAAGCCATCCGAAGTAATCCAGCAGCTTCAGGAACCATATTGAGAACTTGAAGAACAGCTTAGGGAACTTCGCGAAAGCGCCTGCTACGGAATCAAAGTCGCTGTCTGCTCCACCGCCCTTTTCCCCGTCTATTACTTCCTTCATCTTGCGGTAGACTTCTTCCGCCGTATCTTCAGGGCTTAAAATTATTTTGACGCAGGTGTTCGGCGCTTCGAGGGTCATCGCCTTTTTGATGTCGATGTTCACCTCTATCCTGTTTCTGGCGTACACTCTCTGTCCGGAGACAAACCTGTTCACCGCAGGCATCTGCGACGCGACTCTGACGTAGGCCGCAACCATCAGATGCATCAGACCGAACCCGTTCAGTCCTTCTTTTCTCTTTCTTTTGATGTACTCTTCAGCTTTTGTGATTTCGACTTTATCCTGTATGTAGTTGGTAGCTCCGGTCCTGTCGACGAGAATGAATGTCTCCACGACACTCATCGGTTCGCGCGTGCGCAGGAGTCTTCCGTCCTTGCGGTCGCCGAATCTTTTCTTCTTCCCTTTCATCGTTCCTTTTCCAGTTAAGATCTGAGCTTACCCCTCGTGAAAAGTATAACATAATTCTACTTTCTTTTCAGCGTCTTCAGATACTTCTTCTGCTCCGGCGTAATGCGATAGCTCTCCCTGGCCTTCTGAATTGTCTTGTTGTGTGTCCAGACGTCCAGCTTTTGCTCCTCAAGATACGGAATCACTGCGTCATGCTGCTTTGCCAGCGCCGTCGCGAAATACCACGCGATCATCATGTTCACATAGTACTCATCCGACTTCACCTTCGCCACGAGCTTCGGATACTCCGGATCGAAATCGTCGTCAAGGAAGTGTTCCATCAGCATTCCGATGGCGAAACGGACGGTGTAGGTACGGTCTGACTTCAGCCACTTTCTCACATGCAAAAGCAACCCGTCCTTATTCTTTTTGAACACCTTCGGCGACATCTGGTCGCACGTAGCCCAGTTATCCACGTACGGCAGAAATTCTTCGACATCGGCCATGCACCTTTCGTAATCCTTGTCCTCGGAGATGATGAATGCGTGAAGCTGGTTTTCATCGAAGTATTCATGCGGAAGATCCTTCAGAAACGCTTCGACATCAGTAGCAGTCTTACCATCTGCTGCTGTCCCCTTACAGTCTGCCGCTGTCTTCGATGTCCTCAGCCGCACCAGCTGCTTCGCCAGCTTTCTGAGCTCCGGCGTCCGCACGCCGATTACCGACTCGGGATCAACAGTCGGAATCAGCTTCTTCTGAAAGTCCCTGTACTTCACATCCTGAAGTTTGAAAAGTTCTTCTTTCATAATTACACCATTAGTATAAAAAGCGGTGGTCGCCCACCGCTTTTTATCTTTATTAATGCACCGTTTATGCAGTTGGATCTGCTATTGCAGGCAGTCTCTCTGCAATTGCGTTCATCAGAGAGTCTGTGCATGGCAGCCTGTCGCCGAATACATCGCCTTCAGCTGCTACCAGCTTAGGCTCTGCCGGCTTCAGAACTCCGCCCAGAACTTCGTCCAGCTCGGCGTACTTGTAAGTCGGTACGCAGTCGTCCATCTCTTCTGAGATGTCGTCCGTGGACTCCCATCCGCACTCAACTTCGAAGATGCCTGCTATCGCTGCGGCAACTTCCCAGTTGGCCAGCTCTACTTCTTCGTCAATAGCCGCGAATACAGGCTGCAGACGGCGTTCAGTGTTTGTGAACGTACCGTCGGTCGACGCGAAGCCGGTTCCAGGAATGACTACGTCTGCCTTTGCGGCGAGAGCAGTCATGTGAGTGTCGCATACAGCCAGGAACTCGAGAGCGTCCCTGTCAACGTCGAACTCTTCTCCGAATACGAAGAGTGCCTTGAGGCCTTCAAGCTGTTCAGCGCCCTCGGTGATTCCCAGATCAACGAGACCCTGTGAGTTGTTCTTTGCCTTGACCTGCAGAATGCCGTCACGAGGAGTTCCGATGTGTCCGGAGATCAGAGCGATGTCCGCGATCAGACGAGCAGCGTCAGCGGAGACGAGATTCTGGTTGAATACGATCATCGCCTTCTTGGCTCCAAGATACATGTCCGCGATTTCCTTAGCGTCGTCGGATACAGTTACTCCTTCGAGTGAAGCCGCGAATGTGTCAGCGCCTTCGAAATCTGCTCCCTTGGCGTCAAGTACTGCCTTTGCGAGCTCCTTGAGGAATCCCAGATCGTCAGCGTAAACTTCCTTGGTCAGGTAATTCATGTGCTGAGGGAATTCTCCCGGATTTACGAGAGCTACCTTTGCTCCGGCTTCAGCAGCCTGCTTCATCTTGATCTGGATTACAGGATTATCAATCGCGTTGTATCCTACAGCCAGGATGAAGTTCGTTGAAAGCAGCTCATCTATTGTGTTAGGAGATGCGTCGATTCCCAGAACATCCTTGATGCCGCTTGCGCGGTTGTTTGCTGAGAAGATCTTTGCTCCCATGGCTTCTGCCATCGCCTTGATGGCGTAAGCTTCTTCGTTTGTGTATCTGTCGGAAATCGAAACTCCGATTTCATCGAAGCTGTACTTGGCGGCAGTTGCCTGCATCTTCTTGGCGATGAGAGTCAGTGCTTCGTGGTAATCTGCTTCTCTGAATGCGTCGCCGTCCTTGATGAGAGGAACGTCCAGCTTGTCTTCCAGAACCGCGCAGTCAAATCCCCACTTGCCTTTGCCGCATGCCAGACCTGCGTTTACAACGCCTTCCTTGTCAGGGTTTGCCTTGACCAGAATGTCGCCGTATGACTCGAGGATGAGTGAACATCCTACTGAGCAGTGTGAGCATGTCGTGTTCGTCTCGAGAGTATCGAGAGGAACTTCCTTGGCCATTGTGGTTCTCTCCTGCAGAGCGCCTGTAGGACAAACGCTTACGCACTGTCCGCAGGATACGCAGCCTGATTCAGCCAGCGGCTTCTCCAGGTTAGGCTTAACGACTGTATCGAAGCCTCTGTGTACCAGGCCGAGAGCTCCTACGCCCATGACCTCGTCACATACTCTTACGCAAAGTCCGCACAGTATGCACTTGTTCGGGTCTCTGACGATGAACGGATGCTCATCATCATAGTCGATCGTGTTCTTGTCGCCCGCGAATCTGCAAGGTTCTACATCGTACTGGTGAGCCAGATCGATGAGCTTGCACTCGAAGTAGTCATGACATCCGCACTCAAGACATCTGTTGGCTTCAGCCTCAGCTTCTTCAGGAGTGTAACCGTCAGGAATTACTTCGGAGAAGTTGCCCTTTCTTTCCTCTGCTGACAGCTGAGGCATTTCAGGTCTGCACATCTTCTCTCTGTCTTCGAAGGTCTTCTCTGTGATGTCATCTCTTGTTACAAAGTAAGGCTTCTCATATCTTACGGTCTCCCCGTCGAGATAAGCGTCGATTACATCGCATGCCTTCTTTGCGTCCGCTATTGCTTCTACAGCGATGGAAATCTTGTCATTTCCGCAGTCACCGCCGGCGAATACGCCAGGGACTGAAGTCATGAATGTCTCCTTATCGTAAGCGATAGCGCCCTTTCTGGTCTTGTCGCAGTCGAAGATGCTGGCGTCTACAGCCTGTCCGATCGCCAGGATGACATTGTCCAGTTCGATAGTCTCAGTCTTTCCTTCGATAGGTACAGGACGTCTTCTTCCTGACTCATCAGGCTCGCCCAGCTCCATGCACTGGAGAACGACTTCCTTGACGCGTCCGTTCTCGTCCTTGACGATTTCGAGAGGGTTTGTGAGGTTCTTGAAGATTACGCCTTCTTCCTCAGCCTCTTTGATTTCAACCATGTCAGCAGGCATCTCGTCCTTGGTTCTTCTGTAGATGTTGTAAACCTCGTCAGCTCCGAGTCTTACAGCAGTTCTGCAGGCGTCCATGGCGGTGTTTCCGCCGCCGACGATAGCTACCTTCTTGCCCAGTTCTATAGGCTCGTTTCTTACGACCTTGCGCAGGAAGTCGATGCCGCCGATAACGCCTTCAGCGTCCTCACCCGGACATCCTGTTCCTGTGGAGATCCATGCGCCGATACCGAGCAGTACAGCGTCATATTCATCGTAGATAGTCTGGAACGGAATATCTACGCCGACTTTTGTGTTTGTGATGATCTCAGCGCCCATCATCTCGATGGTCATGATTTCATCGTCCAGAACTTCCTTAGGAAGTCTGTATTCAGGAATGCCGTAGCGAAGCATGCCGCCTGCCTTTGGCATTGACTCGAATACTGTTACAGCGTGTCCCATCTGTCTCAGGAAGTAAGCAGCTGACAGACCCATAGGGCCGCCGCCTATGATGGCAACGCTCTTGCCTGTGTCTTCGCCGACCTCAGGGATGAAGCGGTCGATGTCGCCCAGATCCTGGTCAGCAGCGAATCTCTTGAGCCACTGAATTGATACAGGCTCGTCGATGAGTCCGCGTCTGCACTCTTCTTCGCAAGGGTGAGGACATACTCTGCCCAGTGAAGCAGGAAGAGGAATCTTGTCCTTAACCAGCTCCAGCGCTTCGCCGTACTCGCCGTTGGCGATGAGTCCTACATAGCCCTGGCAGTCGGTCTGAGCCGGACAAGCCAGTACGCATGGAGGTCTGCAGTCGCCTGTGTGGTTTGACAGAAGCAGTTCCAGGTTGGTCTTTCTGGACTCGATTACTCTCTCCGTGTCGGTCCTTACGACCATGCCCGGAGCGATTACGGTAGCGCAGGCTTTGCAGAGCTTAGGATTGCCCTCTACTTCGCACATGCAGATACCGCATGATCCGTATATTCTGGTTCTTTCATCGTAGCAGAGAGTAGGAATGAATATATCATTTTCTCTGGCAACTTCCAGAATGGTCTGGCCCGGAACTCCGGTGACTTCTTTGCCGTTAATGTTAAGTCTGAATTTATCCATTGTCTTTCCCTCCTCTCTTATTCTTTCACTATTGCGCCGAACTTACAGTGATCCATGCACTTGCCGCACTTGATGCACTTGTCGTGATCGATAACGTGTACTTCCTTGACCTTACCGGTGATAGCGTCAACAGGGCAGTTTCTCGCGCAGAGAGTACAGCCTTTGCACGCGTCGGTAATGTTGTAGGTAATGAGCGCCTTGCAGGATTTGGCGGTGCACTTGTGGTTGTAGATATGATCTTCATACTCGTTTCTGAAGTATCTTATCGTAGTCAGTACCGGGTTAGGAGCAGTCTGACCGAGTCCGCACATTGAACCGTCCTTGATCTTGTTGGCCAGTTCCTCGAGCAGTTCGATGTCTCCGTCCTTACCTTCGCCGTTGGTGATCCTCTCCAGGATCTCCAGCATCCTCTTGGTGCCGATTCTGCAGTAGTTGCATTTTCCGCAGGATTCGTCGCGTGTGAAGTTGAGGAAGTATCTTGCCATGTCTACCATGCATGTATCCTCGTCCATGACGATCATACCGCCTGATCCGACGATGGCGCCTGTCTTTGTAATATCTTCATATGTTACAGGAGTGTCTACCAGGCTTGCCGGTACGCATCCGCCTGAAGGTCCGCCCATCTGTACGGCCTTGAACTCTTTGTCGTTCTTGATGCCGCCGCCGATTCCGAAGATGACCTCCTTGATTGTCATACCCATAGGTACTTCAACGAGTCCGCCCTTCTTGATCTTTCCGGCCAGAGCGAATACCTTTGTTCCAGGTGATTTCTCTGTTCCGAACTTAGCGAATGCAGCGCCGCCATTGTAGATGATCCACGGAACGTTCGCGAATGTTTCTACGTTATTGATATTTGTCGGCTTCTGCCAGTATCCCTTAGCTGCAGGGAATGGAGGCTTCAGTCTAGGCATTCCTCTTTCGCCTTCCAGTGAAGCGATCAGAGCAGTTTCCTCGCCGCATACGAACGCGCCGGCTCCGGCCTTGATTCTGATATCGAAATCCCAGCCGCTTCCGAAGATGTTCTTGCCGAGGAATCCCTTTTCTCTTGCCTGTTCCATGGCGATCTCGAGTCTCTTGATAGCCAGAGGATACTCAGCACGGCAGTAGATGATGCCTTCGCAGGCTCCCATGGCGTATCCGCCGATGATCATGCCTTCCAGCAGTGAATGCGGGTCGCCTTCCAGAACGGAACGGTCCATGAACGCGCCCGGATCGCCCTCGTCAGCGTTGCAGACGATG
>Ga0256407_10006925_pt1 | contig 17302 bp, 14 predicted proteins | sample RumenRJG_04DNA_FD_193489 | JGI IMG/M metagenome (GOLD analysis project Ga0256407, IMG submission 193489) | Bovine rumen microbial communities from Lethbridge, Alberta, Canada - RJG_04 | ecosystem: Host-associated > Mammals > Digestive system > Stomach > Rumen | place: Canada: Alberta...
CGATGGATCCATAAATAACCATTGGGTTGCTGAGCAAATATACCCTATATCCCTTGAAGTCTCACCCATGGATATCGAAGAACAACATAACATCCTTTTTGAGATAATAACTATGATGTACGTGAACTTAAGAAGATTAAAATGAAATACATAGAAAAAACTGACCAGGTACCTTGATAGGAAATGAAAATAAAATAAAACGAACTAAATTATGACTGTAATAATTGAAGAAATGACTATACAAACTAAATTGGTAGATGAAACCAAAGAAGAAAATGAGAATGCACAGAGGATAGAGGAGTTAGAAGAAGAAATCCGTGCTATAAAAAAGAATATTGTGAAAATAAAGTTAAATGGGAAATAAAATCATACTGTTATATTCTCAAGAATAAACTTTTAGAAGAATACAACGCTAAAACAAAAATAAAAACATAAGAATATGAGTACTAAACTAACAATAAAAACATATAGTAACGAAGAGTTCACAGCAGAAAAAGGAGAGTATGTTGTGACCATAAATCCACAAAATCTAAGAATAAAAAACGACATAGACTATAATAGCTCCAGGATGCCTTATAACAACAATTGGAATTTTAAATATAACTGTACCTTACCGCGACAATTGTCATTCTCGTTATTATTCGACAATACAGGCATATTCCCAAATACAAACATAAATGTTAAAAAGCAAATTGAGGATCTTGAAGGGTTAATATATAATTGCAAAGAAGACATCAAGCAACCTCATTTTATTAGAGTAATATGGGGGAATATAGATTTTCAAGGGAGACTTTTGAAAATGCAAACAGAATATGGGATGTTTAAGAATAATGGAGATATAATACGTGCTCAAACAGATATAGTTATAATTGAGCAAAAACCAATAAATAATGCTGGGGCTTCTCAAAAGGGCATTGAAGAGAAGAATGAAAACCAGTCAGCATCTACGAATAGCACAACAAAAACAGAAAACAACGATAAAAATAAAAAAGCAGAAAACAAAATAAAAGAAGAGAAGAAAGAACAATCAAACGAGGATGTGCAAAATAAAGCCGCGAAGGAAAAAGAAGATGTAAAAAAAGAAAATGAAGATGTAGAAAGTAAAGAAGATAACAAGGAAGAAGTAGAAAAAGAGGATGATACAATCTCTGAAGAGGAGAAAGAAATAGAGGAAAATAGTGTAGAAGAAGAACAAAATGATTTAAAAGAAGAAGAAAAAAAAGAAAGTGAAACAGAGGAGGAAAATACGGAAAAGGAAGAAGAAGACAAGACAAACGAAGAAGAGATAGAAGAAGAAAACGAAGAGACGATGGTGAAAAGTGGTGACACGCTACCTTCAGCAACAAAGCAATGTTTAATCTCGTCAGGAATTTATCCCTCTTCAGCGATGTTAAACAATCTTCTAAGTAAGGCTGCGAGCTTCAACCTTTTGAATTCGTTAAAAGATTTAGTACTAGGGTCTATTTTTCTAATGCCCAAAAAAATTGTAAACCTTCTAAAGGCATTGTTTCGCAAGCTTGCAAACTTATTGAAGCGTGGAGCAACATATATTAAAACAGGGGCGAAGAAGGGTATTAATAAAATCAGCTCTACAGGGAAGAAAATTATTTCTAAACGAAGGAATTAATATTGTTTTAGGTTACTAGGTATCTTAAGAGACACAAAAAGAATAATGAAATAAAAAAAGTAGTTCTCTTTTTATGCTTTTTGTGTAAATAAAAGTTTCTTTTTTGCCAAATATTAGAATTTTTGGTATTTGAATATAAATATATGAGAGCATCAGATATACGAAATACTTTTATAAAATATTTTAAAGAAAAAGAACATTTGTATTTAACACCAAGCAATTTAGTGAACTATAATGATCCAGAGTTGATGTTCACGAATGCTGGCATGAATCAGTTAAAGAAGATATTTTTAGGACAAGATAGAATACAAGATAGTAGACTTGTGAATAGCCAGCCTTGCTTGCGTATATCTGGGAAACATAACGACATTGAAGAAGTAGGCGTAGACATGTATCACCACACATTATTTGAGATGTTAGGAAATTGGTCGTTGAATGATTATTTTAAAAAAGAGGCTATAGAATGGGCTTGGGAATTATTGACGGAGGTATATAAGCTAGATAAAAAAGATCTTTATGTAACAGTATTTGGTGGAGATGAAAATGATAGAACATCAAAGGATATAGAGACATATGACATTTGGAGGCGTATAATTGAAGAAGATCATATTCTCTTCTTCAGTAAGAAAGATAATTTCTGGGAGATGGGAGAGAGAGGTCCTTGTGGTCCCTGTACAGAAATACATATTGACATCCGTAGTGATGAAGAGAAGAAAAAGATAAAAGGTGCTAAGCTAGTGAACACTGGTCATCCTGAAGTTATAGAATTGTGGAATATAGTTTTCATGCAATATGAACGGCTCGATGATAAAACATTAAAACAACTAAACGAGAAGTTTGTTGATACTGGAATGGGTTTTGAAAGGTTATGCATGGTGCTGCAAAATAAAAAATCTACGTATGATACCGACATTTTTTCAGCTTATATGCAGATGCTAACACATTTATGTGCACATAAATACAATAACTCTAATGATAATGAAGACATAGCTTTTCGTGTCATAAGTGACCATATTAGAACAATTATCCTATGCCTAGGAGAAGGGCTAGTTCCTAGCAACATTAAAGAGGGATATGTCTTGCGTATGTTGATACGGCGAGCACAGAAATATGGATATATGTATCTAGGCTTCCGAGAACCTTTTTTACATAACTTTATAAGTATAGTTGCTGAACAATTTAAAGATATAAAGCCAATAGCCGATGATATAAAAAGTGAGATAGAAACTATACTCAAAAAAGAAGAAAATGGGTTCTTGAAAGTTATAAATAATGGTAGAAAAAAAGTAGAGAAACTGATAGAAAATCATAAAGCGGCTAATGTTTTAAGTCTTAATGGTGAAGATGTTTTTAAATTGAAGGATACTTATGGATTACCAGTTGAGATAACAGAACTTATTCTCAAAGAACATGGTATGACATACGATAAAGAAGCATATCAAGAGAAAGTAGCAAGGATAAGGCATTAATTAGCGAACCTGGCTTAACAGTGGAAATCCAATAATCATACACAATTTTCAATAATACTACTTCAATTTGTATTCGTTTGTGTAGGTCTTAATTTATATACACAATATTGCAAGGTACAATAAAAATATATTATAGTACAGCTCTATAATTGATATGTAATATAAATTAATATAATGAATTAATTGGAATTACAACAACTACAATCATTCTCTACAAATTTACTAAAGTTAGTTCCACAAGGTACTTTATGTCCTACAATCAAATTCTCTTTTAAACCCAATAGATCATCTTCTGTTGATGCTATTGCCGCAGAGCTTAAGACATTTATTGTTGACTGGAAAGAGGCAGCAGAAATCCACCCCTCAGTATTCAATGACACTTGTGAAATACCACGTAAGACAACACGAGCAGTAGCTAGAACAGCCTTACGAGCTTTCATCTCCACACCTCCATTATTTTTAAGGTATATATTCTCTAATATAAGTTCACTACTAGACACTAGCTGAAAGATATTATATTTTGTAGAAGAGCCACTGTCTGTTATAATGTATTTATCAAACAATTCCTTATTCGTTTCATTAAACTTCTTAAGTGTTATAACATCCGATGAAATAAAATCTGTATCTCCAGTGTTAATTATCTCAACCATTGAGAACATCTGATTTATTATCATCTCAAAATGCTTATTATCAATGAAGACGCCCTGTAGTTCATAAACTTTCTTTAGCTCATGTATTATGTATCTAGAGGCCTTATAGAACCCTTGAGTCTTAAATATTTCATGTATGTTCACACTTCCTTTAGTTATTGGCGAGCCAACCTTTATATACTCTCCTTCCTGGACGGCTATCTCCATGGACAATGGAACTAAATAAGTACATGAGAATACATTATCTTTAGAACTAACTATAACCTCTATTTTTTTCTTTGTTCTTGAACCAAGGCTAACAAAGCCATCAATATCCGACAATATTGCTGCATTTGGATCGTTTTTAGCTTCTAGAAGTTCTGTGACACGAGGTAAACCTCCTGTTATATCTGAAGACTTATTTATATTTCTAGCTATCTTGAATATGACATCACCAACATTAATTTTCTGTCCATCAGCAACTAGAATATGAGCTTTTTCGGTAAGGTTATATCTTGCAATATTACCTTTAGAATCTTTAACGACTATAAAGGAAGTATTGTTATTCTTAATTTTTCGAATAACTACCTCCTTGGTTTCATTATTTTTAACTTCTTGCAAGACAACATTATCCTTAAAATTCTCAAAAACAACCTCTCCTTTTAATCTTGACAATACATTATAGAAATATTGATCCCAATCGAAAAGCTTATCCCCCTTTTTCACTTCCGCACCTTCTTTAAAGTACATGTTAGCACCATAAGGTACTTTATACCTTGCGCGAACAATATTTAGTTTTTTATCATGAACAAAAGCTTCGCAGAACTTACTTACAATGACATCTACGCCATTGCAATTTATAGTCTGAATATTTGTATATCTCAAAATACCATCAAAACTTGAGATAATACAACTCTCCAGTAAAGATCCTAGTGCAACACCACCAACGTGGAAAGTATTCAGCGTCAACTGAGTACCAGGCTCACCTATGCATTGTGCAGCAATAACACCAACAGCTTCCCCTAACTGTATGAGAGAATTAGTACTAAGGTCCTTACCATAACATAAAGCACAAACACCATCCTTACAATTACATGTAAATATAGACCTAACAAAAACACATGATATAGAAGACTTATCTATTCGTTCAGCTAGAGGTGCAGTTATCTCCTGATTTTTCTTTACTATAACCTCACCTGACACAGGATCACATACATCAAAAGAGCTTATCCTCCCAACTATTGCTTTAAAGAAAAATTTATCATCAACATCTTCTTCAAATTTGTATATAGGATACCCACGATGTGTATGACAATCTAATTCCTGAACGACCATAGATTGCACCACGTCAACAAGCTTACGAGTTAAATACCCTGCATTTGCCGTTTTTAATGCTGTGTCGATCATCCCCTTTCTTCCTCCGTATGTTGAAATGAAATATTCATGTGAGTTAAGTCCATCTTTAAAAGAGCTCAAGATAGGAGTCTCAATGATTGCCGAATCATAAAAAGAATCTTTCTGTGAACGTGACATAAGACCACGAATACCACTAAGCTGACGTACTTGCTCTTCAGAACCTCGTGCGCCAGATTTTAACATCAAGTAGACAGAGTTAAACTTATTCTCATCTTTTTCAAACCCTTTCATGAGGTCGTTTTTAATATCATTTGTAGCCTTTGTCCAAACATCAATAGTTTGACTATAACGTTCCTTATCAGAAAGAGCACCAATATAAAACCCTGCATTTATATTATTCACATTTTCAAGAGACTTCTTCAATATCTCCTTTTTATGCTCTGGTTCCAAAATATCGTCAACATTAAAGCTTATTCCCGACTTATGACCCCATTCAAAACCAAGATCCTTTAATTTGTCTATTATTTCAACAGCAAAATTAGATTTATATCTCCAACAAAGATCATTAACAAGTTTTTTAGTACGAGAATTATCTATGGTTTCATTTACAAAACCGAAGTCAGCTGGAAGAACACTATTAAAAATAACACGTCCAACAGTAGTCTCGATTACTGAGTCTTTAACAATGAATTTTATTTTATCATGTATGTTAACAACTTTATTATTGTATGCGATGGTAACCTCCCTAAAATCACCAAAGACAATATCTTTAGTTTGCTTATTACTATCATCATCCATTGTGAGATAATAAAAACCTAAGGTCATTTCACGATTAGGCACAAAGCAAGCCTCACCATCTATCTCACGTAAGATATTATTTGCTGATAATAATAGAACATCAGCTTCCAATATAGCTTCAGAAGATAATGGAACATGAACACCAAGCTGATCACCATCAAAGTCAGCATTAAACTGAGCACATACTAGAGGATTCAGCTCCAAAGCTTCTCCATCAACAAGTTTAGGTTGGAAAGCCTGTATGCTCATTTTATGTAATGTTGGAGCACGGTTCAAAAGCACAGGATATCCTTCTATTATCTTCTCCAATATATCATATATTACAGGATCTTTCTGCGCTATAATATTCTTAGCATCAAGAATACTCATGCAATATCCTCTTTCAAGTAACCTACGAACAATAAAAGGCAAGAACAGCTCAGTAGCCATATCCTTTGGCAACCCACATTCATGTATCTTTAAACTAGGGTTTATAGTTATTACAGACCTTCCTGAATAATCTACACGCTTCCCTAATAAATTTTGTCTAAATCTTCCCTCCTTTCCCTTCAGTTTTTCAGCTAGAGATTTCAAATGTCTGTCACCAGTACCTTTGGCATCTTCTTTAGAATTATCAATTAATGCGTCAACAGCCAACTGAAGGAATCTCTTTTCGTTGTTCAGTATTATCTCCGGAGCATTCTTTTCAATTAGATTCTTCACATTAATATTACGAATTATAACTCTACGCAGTAATTCATTCAAATCAACAGAAGATACAACACCATCTACTACAGTCATTGGACGCAAATCGGCAGGCAAGACAGGCAGGACTTTGAATACCATCCATTCAGGCTTATTCTCAACACTCTTCTTAGAATCTAAAAAAGCCTTTACTAACTTCAATCGTGCTTTTATTGCTTTCTTCTTAGATTTAGAACATGTTGCACTTTCTTTCTGTAATGATATAAACAACTCTTTCAAATTCAAGTTTTTAAGAAGGTAGTATATAGCTTCGCCTCCTGTTAATATCAAAAAATCTTCACCTTTTTTTATTTCAGAATCAAAGGACTTTGAACCATCAAAATCAAAAAAGCTCTTCCCATCCCAGAAATCTTTATTCTCACCAAAGCCAGAATGTTTCTCAAAGGCATCATTTTCAAAATCTTCCTTGTCAGCAAGATTAGAAGCAGGAAAATCTTCGTCAAAGAAACTTTCTCCATCTATTTCTTCTCCATCATTTATAAGAACATCATGCTTAATATCATCTTTCAATTCTTCATCTGAATCGCTATCAGCCTCAGTACTTTCATCGTCACTATATTCTTCATCTGAATAAAAACTATCACATAGTGCAGTATATTCTGCGAATGTTAATATCTGATTAGCCTTATACCCCTCTTTACTTAAAGAACCTGGGTCGACGATAATATAATAACGGTAATATATAATGTTATTGACAGTATCTGAAGACATTCCTAATAAAGTTGCTATCTTATTAGATGACTGTTTAAAAAAAAGGCAATTAACAATTGGAACAGCAAGGTTTATATGTCCCCAACGTTCCCTACGTACCTCTTTCTTGGTTACCAACACTCCACAATTACTACATATAAGTCCCTCAGACCTGGCACCAACATAATTACCACATGAGCATCTATAATTGCGTGTTGGACCAAATATACGTTCACAGAAAGGACCCTGCGGGACAGGAAGAAAATTTTTATAGTTTATTGTATCATCTCGTTTTACTTCTCCTTTTGACATTTCTAGGATATCCTCAGGTGATAGAAGGCTTAATACAACGCTAGAGAAATCATTCTTACATTTGTGTGACATATTTTCAATCTTAAAGATAGTGTGATAATATATTATATATTTTACTTCTATAAAAACAATATTTGTCTTTTTTTTGAAAAAGATCTTTTAAAAATTTTTATACTACAAAAGAAACTACAAAAAGACAAGCTTTTACTACTACAAAAATAAAGAATATTAGTGAGCTGTTCATTGTAAGTGAGACGAATGTGAATTGACATAGCAAGACATTACACTAGCTCATTTATAACAATTTTAACGTTATATACTTTTTCAAACAGTTTTTTAAGGCTTGACATTTTATGATTCTTCTTCTTCTCAGAAAAGAATTTATCAAAGCTTGCATTATCTGCTTTTTCATAAGATCTGCCTTTAATTAAAACCTTAATTATCCCTCTTGGAGCTTCAAAAAATCCCGTCTGACTCCAGTCTCTCATCAGTCTTAGTGCAGAGAAATCAACAGGCCCAAAATCTTTAATGTCGCACGACGAAAGCTTAACCCTTGCAGAACCTTTTTTCAAAAACTCAAAGTTTTTATCATTGGACTTACCATCGAGTTCTTCAAAGGACAAATCAAGAAGGTTTTTTTCTTTCATCATATCAAGAAGAGCCTTATTTCTAATCTTTCTTTTCAATTCAGGTTCCAACTTCTTTTTTTCATTTTCAGTTACACGCATTCTTTCATTTACATGTTCGCTGACGATTCCAAAAATACAATTGGCATTTTGTTTACGAGCATCGATAATAAACACATCCTTACCAAAAAGATTCCTACACTTTTTATTGACTTCAACGATCATCTCTCGAGATTTTTCAAAATCTTTTATCGACTCTGTATCTGGCAAAAAGACCTTTTCTTCAATGGCGTATTTTTTATTCTTAGCAAACTCTTCTATTTGCTCTGAAGTTTTTATATCAGCTACCTCACCCTTAAATGAAGCAAAGAAGTCCTCTTTCGTTCGTTTAGAAACTACAGGAAGCTTATATATTACGGCAAGGTGATATTTTTTTATGCCTTCATCTTCTTCAATCTTAACTACCTTATAAATAGTATTATAATCAGCACTGTCAGCAGCAACTTTTATAAATACATCTCCAACTTCTTTTTTTGTCGCTGAGCTTATAACACCAGGGAGGTCTCCCTCGCCTAAAACAACATAATTCTTAAGTAGTTTTTTAGAAGAAAGTTTATCAGATCTCATCTTCGCAAAAAATTCATCGTTGCTTTTTAGTTGTGAGAAATCATTCGCTATGTGTTCGAGCTTCTTTTTATTTTCGGCTATATCTTTTTCAGAAAGTGGGTAATTAACTTTCAGATATTTAACTTTATACTTTTCAATTTCTTTATACTTATAGAAAATATCATTGTCAATATATCTTTGATATTCTTCATCTGGTATTACAACATCATCATTCTTATCTTGTAACACATAAAAATAATCAATATCAATAAAAGAATTCGCATCTTCAAATTCCGTTTCAGCCTTCCATTTTGGATACGAAGAAAGGCTCTCTATTAGTTTTTTTATTTTCCCTTGATTTCTATAATCATTACGTTCCTGTTCTGAGTCTATAAAATAAGAAGATAGAACCGGCGAGTCAAGTATATCATTCATCTGCTGGTCAATTCTCTCACGTATTTTTTCTATATCTTCCCCACGTTTTTGATAAGAACGGAACATATCTTTCTGTGAATCATTATAAAGAGAGAGAGCTTCATCTTTGGAAATCATGAACTGCATGTCCTTAGCTATTCTCTTACATCCTCTTTCAATAATCATCTCCCCAATTATTTCCCTTTTATATGTTAAGAAGAGAAGTCCATTTGTATCTAATTTATTCTCACGAAAAACCTGTTCAAGTCTGTTAACACGATTTTTATACTCATAATATTTAATTTCAGACCCATCGAAGATAATCACCGCACCAATATCATCTTTGTCCTTTTCCTTTCGCAAAAAGTAAATAGATATTTCCTGACCAATAAAAGCAATTATTATTATTGCAAAAATAAAAGTTATAATCTTCGAATGTTTACGTATAGCTCTTAACATATATTGAGTATTTACAAAATATATTAACCAGCAATCAAAAACAATAATATTTTATTTTAAAATTATCTGTTTTTCATGTTTTTATTATAATTATACTATATCATAAAATGATTTTATGAGTCGTAGGATATCAATATTTATTCTTTTTTCATTACTCTTTACAGTAAATAGCAAGACATATGCATCTAATGATTCTAGCTCGGGAGATTCTGCGGGAATAAAGGTTTCAAAGTTTCTTGTAGCTAAGCTCTCGCCTAAACTATGTTATGAGATAGACATAAAAAATAGTCTGTTAATAAATTTAACATCTACGTTAACTCTGTCATATGGCATTTATAAGAATGATTTTTTCTCTGCAGGGCTTGGAATAAGTGTTAAATGGTTAAATTGTCTTGTGCGTATTTTTATGAAAAAAAAAAACGATTACAAGATACCAATAGAGTTTTTGAGTGTACATATAATAACATTCGATTTCTATTATGTTAATGTCTATTTTTTAAGAGTACCTATTTATGACCTTATATGGTTACTAATGCACAATAAAGATGATAAAAATAAAGAAAAAACTCGTCAATATAGCAAGAGAAACGATCTTGTCACAAATTTCGCTGCTTATTTAGCTCCAGTATTTCAACTTAATCTCAATAGGATATTCTCTGATTTCTTCTATTCCGAAAAGGATGTTATATAGCTTTGAAAATAATATATGAAGTATTGGTTTATATGTCAATCAAAATATGATTATATTTAAGGAATGGATGTAATATTTAAGAATATATAAAACAATAAGCGGTTTGCATTCTATTTCACGTGTGCTTATAAAGCATATATATTATACACTTGCCATATAAAACTAAAAAAGTAGTTTGCTTGTCAATAAAAACCAAAATGTTTTTACAAGAATAAACATCAAATTGAAATGTTACGTATCATTGAATAAAAATAAAAAAAACAGGTGATTACCTACTCTCTCACCCAGGGGCAATACCATCGGCACAACCAGGCTTAACTTCTCTGTTCGGAATGGGAAGAGGTGTCTCTCTGGCGTTATCATCACCAAAATCGTAAATGATATTTTATATATACATCATATCTTGCCGTATAATAGAAAAACAAAAAAATATTTTCGCTAAAAATATTATTACATCATTCAGCTCTGAGAGCGACATGCGGCAGAATATATTTTTGTGCCTAATGATTATAATAACTGTGAAGGGAGAAAGCTTCTAATAGAGAATAAATTGAAAAGCATAATGAAGCTAAAGATAAAATCACAAATAAAAAGAAAAAGACACACGAAAATGAGATATTTCAAAAATATAAATCTAGTATCGTTAAATGCTAACCAATCACAAGTTTGTCGAAAACGAAGCAACAGTGTAGGAAGAAGGAAATAAACTAGCATAGCCCATGTAAACCACACTTGAGCAGGTTTTTTTGCAATAACCCCATAAAAATTTCCACTATAATAAGAATAATCCCAGAGTCTTATATTAAATTGTAGTAAGAATAAACCTGTTAATGTCTCTATCAAACAAAATAAAAACCATAGTAAAGCAATTAACAATAAATCGATAAAGATCTTACTATAACTATTAATTCCCCAAAAGGTCTTGTTATAGTTTAAAAAAATCTTATGAAGAATTCTATTGCAGAATAAAAATATGAAGCTGGTAAAACATAATGCAAATCCATAAATAGGATTAAATGGGCCATACATAAAGCTAGCATGACAACTGCCAGTTGTAAGTCTTTTCCAAGGTATTTCTACAACCCACCCAAAAAAGGACCCGCAAAAAAATAGTACTCCGTAAAAAAAAAAGTAAGAATTTTTAAAAAATACTTGAGAAATATAACCCTTTATCGACATATCTATAATATATGCAAAAGAATATATTTATGTCAGTTCTTTTAATATTATTATTTTTTACAACAACATTTTCTTTTCTTATCCATAAGGGTGTTATTGTTGATTATATTATGTTCCGAGAAAACCCTCTCGGAACAACTTTTATTAGAGACGGTAATGGCAATAAAATTGAATGTGCAGATGTCGTGAACATGTATAATAAATGGAAAGAAAACAACACAGACGTTGACCAACATTTTAGACAGATTTTCGAAAATGTAATAGATATTAACAATTCAGGATATCATGGCTATTATCACAAAAGTCAAAAACCTGATAAAGATATAATAGTGTTCTTTCATGGTGTGCAATGCTGCATTTTTAGTGATCCTTTTGTAAATACTTCAAAAAGCTATTGTTTACTAAACTATATTAAAGATGACTTTGATGTATTGATCGTTGAGTATCCTTCATTTAGTATTAACAAAAAAGAAGACATAAGAACCAATTTTAAAACTGTTTTGAAGGAAGTAAATAAGTGGGTGGAGGCGAATTATAAGAACAAAAAGAAAATAATAATAGGACATTCTTTCGGATGTTACTTGTCTTTATATTGTTCTAACCTAGCAGACAGCTTTATTTATGATGGAATTATAATTCTTAACCCCTTTATGAATATACAATCAGCAGCAAAACATTGTACACGGGATAGTATACTGTATCACTTTGCTTTTTTACAAAAAAAAGAATACGATTGCGTTGAGGAAGTGAAAAAATTGAAAGCTAATTTAGTGATAATAAAGTTAGATAAGGATCGTATATGTCCTCCTGAAGATGCAAAAATATTGTTTGACAATTTTAACAATAACAATCAGAATTTTAAGTGTGAGCTTGTTGATATGGCGGAAAAAGACTCTTTATCAAATAAATATTATAGACATGAATTCCCAAATATTGAACAGGCATTGTTTTTTGCAAAACGTTTTTGTGATAAAGATTATGGTAATATCACGTATGATGACTATAAAAAAGAATTAATAAAAGGCAGAGAAAAGAATGGAGACACCTTATAATAATGCAAATTATACTGCGTACCACAATATTACAAATAAAACAAACAAAATTCTTTGCAAGCAAGAATATATTCCTCTATCTTATAATGAAATTACTATAAATTATGGACATAGACTGTACAGCTATAGTAAGTATAAATAGATATCATGCAATTGGCAAGGAGGGTTCACTCCTTTATAATATCCCTGATGATTTGGCTAGGTTTAAAAAAATAACTTATGGAGAGCAGATCATAGTTGGCAGGAGAACATATGAATCAATTGCTAATGGTCTCCCAGGCCGTGATGTGATAGTAATGACACGAAATAATAAATATAAAATAGGAAATAATAAAAACGCACAGATAGCTACAACTAAAGAAGAGGCCTTACTTTTATGTAAGAAAAAGCATGTCAACAAAATTTATGTTATTGGAGGTGGGCAGATATATGACCTTTTTGAAGACTATTATAGTAAATTATACATAACATACATTGATGATTTTAAAGAGGGAGATAGTTTTTTTAACGTAGACCTAAGAAAATATATTATGATAAAAGAAGAAGATAAGGAATATAGAAATATAAGATATTACTGGCAAGAATACGTTAAAAAATAACTTAGGTATTTATCTTATCCACATTTGTCACTATAGAGTTAAATGGAGTCATTATGAATTCGTCACAAAATGACAGTCCAAACGTTTGAGATATATATATGTTAATTAGCATATTTTTCAATGTCTCTTTATTTTTAAATTCTCGTTGTCTAAGAAAAACCTGAAAGAGGTCAGCATTATCTTTTGCTCGGAAGCAAAATGACTTGTCTACTTCTTCATCACTATAAAAGTTACGCATATTTGTGATCTCCACATAAGGATACGGCTGTATAGTACGAGAGAGAAATCTTGTGAAAGACAGTGTCTGAGTATTCCTTGCTAATTTAAAGTAAAAATGTAAAAGACAAAATTCGAACCACAGCTCACGTAATACTTTCCTGAATGATATAAGAGCTTTTATAAGTTTTTTCTTTTTATTAAGTCGGAACGAGAATCTTTTATTTGAAAATTGCCCATTCATGATCTGTTTAATTATTTCAATAAAAGGGTTGTTGCCACGTGTTAAAACATTATAAAAACGTTTTATTTCAACAATATCTTCTTCAAATACTGATAAAAAAGCATTGTCATCTGCAAGACGTTCGTACATCTGAAGAAGCAAACGGGAGAATTTTTTGACAAGGTTCAATATGTTAACAATATCTCCTTCTCTCACAGAATCACTGTCAGAAAAAAGAAAAGAGATGAAAGAAGATTCAGATTTTATATTCTTAAAGAAAAATGTATCAATATCAGTTTTTATGTTCTTAGAAATAATCTCGCGCATATATTTTATCTTTTTCTGTCTTTCTTGTATTGTTTTAATATTATACATTGGAGCACTTAGCATTGCAGCAAGAATTATTGTTTCAGTTTTACCCATGTTTTCCTTCAGGAAGTTTATTAAACTTACAGAATCTTGACTGGAGAAAATAGCTAAGTCAACCTGTGCACGTTCATCTGCAATTATAGGTTCATTTTTAACAACCTTATTGAAAAAGAAAGTATAAACTCGTTGCCACGCGTTAGTATTAAAATCAATATATTTAGAGGCTGACGTGGAAGCTTCTATATTAAAAAGAAAGACAAAAAAGGCAAAGAAACTTTTTTTTATCATGTTTATATTTTTGTTATTGCAGCAATTGTTTTATTACTCTCTTCTGGATGTATATGTATTAACCATAATTTATATAAAAGTGCTGGTGGATAATTCATATTGTTCTTATACATCTCAACATCATCATTCTGAGAAATATTAAAGTCTTCGATACCAAGTTTTGACATAGTATTGTTATTTTGTGGCGAGAAAAAACTATATGTCAAGAAACATTTTACTATGGAAGATAAGTATTGCAAACCTTCTAAAAATCTATCCCCGCTGAAAAAAGATATAAAATATATGTATAAAGAGAAAGAGGCCGGTTTTTTTCTTTCAATAAAAGAGGTTGGATTATTGTATACATATTCACTTCCAGATATAGAAATGCATTCATTTTTTATTTTATTCACGCTTATTCCTATTATATTCTTATCTACACTTTTAAAATTAGGCTCAACAATGTCGACAAAGGAAACAGGTACAGCCATCCCTACATCATTCTTTATATACTCTTCAACAAAATCACGAATAAATTTCAAATAAAGATGAAACATAAAAAAGAATGACGGAAGAGGGTTTTAGAAACTGAATGATATATCCTTCCCTTCTTCACGATTATATATAACTACATTCAATTCAGATGGATCAAGGTCTTTAGGGAAGCACATAGAGAAACTATTTTTTTTCCCTAACAATGTGGACAAAGAATTATCTTTCTCATCTATATTAATAGGTTTGCTATTCCATTTAGTACAATTTACAACCTCATCTTTATTTTTTAAAACTTTCACGAAAAGATTGTCGAGAGCTTTCTTATTATCTCCCTTATCAGTGATGATTATATTAAAATGTTGGCGCTTACCAGTTAACAAATCTACATTAATAGTAACTCCATTTATTTCTTTTTTGTTAAGGAGATTACATAAGAAGCTGTAAAATGACGACTTACAATCTTCTTTTCCCTGTTGTAGAGAATAAAGACTTTCAGAAAAAGCATTAAGATCAGCAGACATATTACATATGAATGCAGATATTATTTCAGCCTGTTCCTTTTCCTTAGATGGTTCTACAATTTTATTAATAATAAAATCAGCTAGCTTAGTTATATCGTCGGAGCATTTAAATTTATCCTTTTGATCCAATAAAAATTGAGAAAACGCAGAAAAAGATTCAATAACGCGATCTATAAACTCTTTTTTTTTACCTTCATTAATAATATTATTATGAAGCTCACTCACACTCCAAAACAAGTTTCTTTTTACAAAGTAAAAGTTATCGTCATACTTCTCCTGTTCTTTATTATTTTCACTATTGTTTAAGGAAATTTTATTTTCTATAGATGACGCATTTAGCGACTGTGAAGACAAAATTAAAAAAGCTATGTATGTATATTTGTTCCTGATCATATAAAAATGCTTAGTGCACAAAAACAATATACAAAAAATTTTTAGTAAAATTTTAATTTCTGTTTTTTTTATTGTATGATAAATTTTTTTCGAACATGCTAACCTTCTTGCGCATGTCTGGATCGGTAGATATTAATTTTCTTATATTATCGATGGCATGTTTAACTGTACTATGATCACGTCCCCCAATCAATGCTCCAATTTTTTGTAGTGTGCATTTAGTATAGGTATTAGCAAGATACATTGCTATATGTCTAGCTAAAGCGATATCCTTTTGTCTACTCTTACCTACAATATCTTCAATTGTTAAATTAAAAAATTCAGCAACAGCATAGCTTATACGATCTACCTCGGAATCGTTTGCTACTATATTGTCGATAATTTTCTGCACACAAGAGATATCAACATTATCTTGATACAAAGTGTTAGCTAATGTCGTGGACATAACTCCCTCTAGTTCTCTAACATTAGAATCTACACGCTCTGCAATATACTCGATAACTATAGGGTCAATATCACGCTTTGCAGCTGTAAGCTTGCTTTTAAGTATAGCCATACGAGTTTCCAAGTTAGGAGGGTAAAGACCTACTGACGTCCCCCAACCAAAACGGGAAATAAGCCTATCTTGCATCCCACCCATTTGACTTAAATTCTTGGTAGGCCTGTCACATGTAAAAACAATCTGCTTATGATTGTGATGTAACGTATTAAATATATGATATAATATTTCCTGAGTTCCCTGTTTCCCTTTCAAAAATTGTATATCATCCAATAAGACAACATCGGCAGAGGAATAGAACTGCTTAAACTCTTGAGATTTATTACTCGTAATGTTATTTATAAATTTATCCATGAACACAGATGCCTGCATATAAAAAACATTCATTTCCGGAAATCTGTTACGAATATCATTCCCGATGGCATTTAGTAAGTGAGTTTTGCCAAGCCCAACACCTCCATATATAAAAACAGGATTGAAAGCATTATTAAATGGTTTTTCAGCAACAGACATGGAAACGTTCTTTGCTATAGAGTTTGGGCTATTACCAGCAACTATAAAGCTATCAAAAGTATATGATGGGTTTAGTCCTGAAATATTTGCTGGATCGTCAAAATTGGCCTTAATAAAATCAGAGAACTTGTTATTTTTATCTTTTTTCGTAATCTTCTCTGCAGATACACTTATTGCAGGTTGTTCCGTATAGATTATATACTTAACATCAGTATTTGCAGGAAAATTGTGTCGTACTATTTCTATAATAAAGTTGCCATAATGCTCTTCAAACCATTCCAAAAAAAAATTATGAGGAACAGCTAAAGTCAAAACATTATTCTCGAAAGTCTCCAAGCGAATAGGCTCAAACCATCGTTGAAACGTTTCACTGCTAACCGTATTAGAAAAACAATCAACACAATCACGCCAAAGAGACTGGCACGTTAACATAAGGTTTTTCTATAGTGATATTTATAAAAAATTTTTGCTAGTGCTTCGTAAGAAAGATTAAAAATTTTTATTTTATTTTTTTAGAGCTTCTTCTATACAGCCAATGAGGTTAAAATTGTTTTC